>Ga0123356_10000045_pt1 | contig 131000 bp, 123 predicted proteins | sample TergutEmb28metaG_2_FD_92546 | JGI IMG/M metagenome (GOLD analysis project Ga0123356, IMG submission 92546) | Embiratermes neotenicus P3 segment gut microbial communities from Petit-Saut dam, French Guiana - Emb289 P3 | ecosystem: Host-associated > Arthropoda: Insects > Digestive system > Gut ... | reverse complement strand
TCATTCCAGAAGGTTTTTCTATTTTACCCAAATCAATAAGCTCATTTTTTATGTAATAAATTTTACAAAATCTTTTAAGAGCTTCAGACGCTTTATAGGAACTAGGTACGGTTATAGAATAACAGGAAGGAGTGCGATCCGTTATCCTGTGCAGAAAAAGAGCCGTTTCGTGAGAATATACAATTTTCTTCGCACGCTGTTGAAGCCAAAAAAGAACATCATCCAGCCCGTCGGGACTGACATACAATCCACGCTCAACCCTGACCAGAATTCCATTTTTAACATAATCGGCAAGATACTGCCGATGAAGCCCTGCTCCCACAGCCTGCGAAGTGGTAAACATTCCATTCCCTTGAGACAGCAGCTTTTTTAAAATATTTATGTTTGTTATAACAGTCCTCCATATACACTGATATTGTGCTCCATATCAGTGTGTTAGTCAAGATGGATGGGCAGGCGGTATTGTCGTTTTGTTCGTTTGAATAGCCAGTTTTTTTATACTTACTACGTGGTTAAGTTCTTACCTATCTATCCGCCAAGTATCTCGTAGAGTCTTTCCAGGTCTTCCATAGAATAATATTCGATGTATATTTTGCCTTTGTTAAGGTCGCCCTCTATCGTTACTTTTGTTCCAAGTCTGCTGATAAACTTTTCTGCCATTGCGTCAATTTCGGGCGAACGTTTTTTGCCTTTGCCGCCGCTCTTTGTGTCTGTGGTTTTTCCTTTGCCTTGGCTTGTGTTTAATGACGAAGCGCGCTTTTCTGTTTCTCTTACAGACACATCGCCTGCAAGTATTTCTCTAAAAAGCCTGTCTCTTGCTTTTGTGTCAGTAACTGATAACAGCGCTCTTGCATGACCTGAGCTCACTTTGCCTTCTTCTAAACTTTTTTGCATCTCTATGGGCAACTTAAGAAGACGAAGCGCGTTTGCAACTGTCGAACGGTTTTTTCCCATTCGGACTGCGAGCTCGTCTTGAGAAAGATTAGAAAAGTCCATAAGGTTTTTATAAGCGGCAGCTTCTTCTATCGGGTTTAGATCGGTGCGCTGGATATTTTCGATAAGGAAGACTTCCAGCCGTTTTTGATCTGTGTAATCACGAACGATAACAGGGACTGTCGCAAGCCCCGCGATTCTTGCGGCGCGTGTTCTGCGTTCGCCAGCGATAATTATGTAAGTGCCGTCGCCTGCGTTTGCCGCGATTATCGGCTGAATAATACCGTATGTTTTTATTGAGTCTGCAAGTTCGTTTAGTTCGGTTTCGTCAAAATTTTTACGGGGCTGACCGGGGTTTTGAACAAGCTTGTCCACAGACAGCTGAACAATGTCGCCTGCCTTGCTTACGGAAGCCGAAGATGTCTGAGCGTATGTTTTTCTCGAAGATTCTACCGGCGGTGAATCGTCATTGTTATCAAGCAGAGCATCAAGTCCTCTGCCAAGACCTCCCGGTCTACGCGCCATCTTTTCCTCCGGCTTTATCGCGCTTTATTATTTCCTGTGCAAGCGTTTGATAAGCTCTAGCTCCCGGACACTGCGGATCATAAAGCGAAATCGGCATTCTGTAGGAAGGCGCTTCCGAAAGCCTTATGTTGCGGGGAATAATTGTATTTAAAACTTTATCTTTATAGTGAGCGCTGACCTGTTTGATTACATCATTTGCAAGACGGGTTCTTGGGTCGTACATTGTAAAGAATATACCGCCTATTTTTAACGATGGGTTTAATCCTTTTTGTACGCTCTTTGCAGTTTCTAAAAGCTGCAAAAGCCCTTCCATTGCAAAGTATTCGCACTGCATTGGAATTAATATCGAATCGGCTGCCGCAAGACCATTCATCGTAAGCTGTCCTAAAGAAGGAGGGCAGTCGATTAAAATATAGTCGTACTTGTCTTTTAGAGGAGCAAGCGCTTTTTTTAAAAAGTAGTTTCGTTCTTTTTGATCGATAAGTTCTACCGCGGCGCCCGAAAGATCCGGGTCTGCGGGGATCACTTCGAGATTTTTAACGGCAGTTTTTCTTGTCGCTTGTTCGGCGGTTACTTCGTCAGAAAGCAGTTCGTAGATTCCGGGCTTAAGAGGGTTGGCTCCAATGCCGCTGGAGAGGTTAGCTTGAGCGTCAAAATCGACCAATAATACTGATTTTCCGGCTTCTGCCAGATATGCCCCAATATTGATTGCAGAGGTAGTTTTGCCAACGCCGCCTTTTTGATTTACAAAAACACAAATCGAACCCATAATATAATGTAACAAATTAGGAAAACTCAGGCAAGAGCCGCAAATGTTGATAAGGATAGCTTGTTTACCGAATATATGGTATAATATAAGAATAATATCATTTTTTAGGGGGTGCTGATATGAGCAATACAGAAAAACTCGAAGATATTCCAATCAGTACCGTAGACTCTCCGTCTGTAGTTCTGGAACTTATCCATCAGCTCAAAATTAAGGATGTAATGACATCCGCCCTTCTCACAGGCGAAATAGGTCAGTCAATGAGGCATATTCAGGCGTTAATGCGGGAGAACAAAGTAGCCGGTATTCCAATTGTAGAAGGCAACAAGCTGGTTGGCATTGTTTCTACAGAAGATATAATTAATGCGCTTGATAAGGGTTATATCGATTCTCTGGTCGGCGAAAGAATGACAAAGAATGTTATCCATTTGCAGGATGACATGCCTCTTTCATTCGCTATTACCTATCTTAATAAATACAGATACGGACGCTTTCCCGTTCTAAATAAAGAAAATGAATTAGTCGGTATTTTAACGTCTACAGATGTTATCCGGAACCTGCTTATAGAAATGAACCGCGAGGTGCTCAGATTGGAAAAACTTCAAAAGGGTACGGAAGACGCCGCCCCTTCAACATTTTCAGAAATGGAATTTACTACCGCGCATTATAATTTTGAACTTGCGGGCAGGGCTTCTACAGAAATCAAGAAAGCTTTAAAACAGCGGAACTTTGATCCAAAACTTATAAGGCGCGTTGCTATTGCATGTTATGAGCTGGAAATAAATCAGGTTGTTCACTCTAACGGAGGCGTAATGCGCTGTTCGATTCTGCCGGACAAGGTTATCATAACGGCGGCAGATACGGGACCTGGAATCGAGGATGTTAATCAGGCTTTAAAAGAAGGTTATTCTACAGCTAACGAATATATCCGTTCTCTCGGTTTTGGCGCGGGAATGGGACTTGCAAATACAAAGCGCGTTTCTGACGATTTTACAATTCACTCTGCGCTTGGCAAAGGCACTACGGTGCGTTCTGTTGTGTTTGTAAATTCCGCCAAGGATGAACACTAGGAAGCCGCATGAAAATAAAGGAAGTAGCTGCTGTATTGAATGCGGAAATCTGCCAGACCGAATTTACAGATACCGAAGTTACAGGAGCGTACACATCTGATCTTCTTTCTGATGTAATGGCGCATGCCAAAGACGGCGGAGCTCTTATTACGATTCAGGCTCACAAAAATACTGTAGCTGTTGCTTCTCTTGTTAATATTTCTGTGATTGTTATTTGTAATTCGCGTCCGCTCCCTGATGATATGCTGGAAGCGGCAAAAGACGAAGGTATTGCTGTTATTAGAGTAAAAGAGAATCAGTTTAATGTTTCTGGCAAATTATGGAGAATGTTTCATGATGCTGGCGGATCTGCATAATCACTCTTGTCTTTCTCCCTGCGGTTCATTGGAACTTTCGCCGAGACGGCTGCTCGAAATAGGTGCAGCAAAGGGGATTAAGTTAATCGCACTAACCGATCATAATTCATCATTAAATTGCCCGGCGTTTGCAAAGCTCTGTCCAAAGTACGGTGTTATCCCGGTCTACGGAATGGAAGCGGCAACAAGCGAAGAAATACATGTTCTTTGTTTATTTACAAGTTTGCAAGCCAGCATGGATTTTAATGAATACGCGTATTCGATACTTACGCCGTTTCCGAATAACCCCGAAAAAACGGGTGATCAGGTTTATGTTGACGAAGACGACAATATAGAAGGAGAAGTCGAAAACTATTTGATTAGTCCTTTGGATATAAGTATCGATAATATAGGCGCAAAAATAATAGAATACGGCGGTATAGTTATTCCCGCTCATGTTGACCGCCCTGCTTTTTCTATGACAAGTCAGCTTGGAATTGTTGTAGACGGTCCTTGGACTGCTTTGGAATGTGTCCGCATTCCGCCTGCGGTAAACGGGCTGCCTTTGGATACGCTTAACTATCCGCTGATAACTTCTTCTGACGCGCACTTTAGTGAACATGTAGGACGGCGTCCTTTTACGCTTAATGTCAGCGCTGAGGAGCTTCAGCCTGACGGTAACGGGACAGAGGCAAATATAGATGTTTTAAGAAAAGCGTTGGCTTCTTTATAGGAGGAAATATGCCGATAAAGTTAATAGTGAAAGTATTTATTTCTGTTTTATTATTCTTTTGTACTTACGGGCTTTTTGCTTCGCCTCTGGAAAGCGGGTATGCTCTTGCGCCAAGAGCTTCTGCGTCTCAGGAAGAAAAAGATTTGGCTTATAGAAACGCGCGCATTAGAGTTGTTGAGGCTTCCAGAAAATATCTTGGTGTTCCTTACCGTTACGGCGGTATGAGTACTGCAGGTTTGGATTGTTCCGGTTTTCTTGGACTTGCTTTTAATGACGCTTTGGGAGTTTCACTGCCAAGGTCAGCATCCGCTCTTTATTCATGGACAGTTAGAATTCCCATAGAAAGAGCGCAGCCGGGCGATTTTGTTTTTTTTAGAACAGGTAATACATCAAGCATAACTCACGTTGGTCTTTACCTTGGAGACCGCCGTTTTATTCACGCGGCTTCGGCAGGTTCGCAAACCGGCGTAATTTATTCCAGTCTCGACGAACAATACTATGTTAATACTTATGCCGGCGCCGGCAGGGCGTTCCCTGAGTCTGCGCCGTTCAGCGTAGATACAGGCAGTACAAATACTGCTGCTGCGCGTAACAATAGTAGTTCCGGCAATTCCGCCGCTTCGAACACTGCTTCTAACAGGCAGACGAGAACTGCTGAGCAGTCAAATACCAATAATAGAAACAACTCAAATACAGGCAGCGGGCCTTTCCTTTTTGGAGTTTCTGCCGCGCCGATATGGCTTACGGTTAGTAATGAAGGAGTTGTGTTCGGCGGTTTTTCCGCTCAGGTTAGCTTTGCAGTACAAACTGATTTTTTAGGTTCTAAAATGTCGATAGGTCTTGATGTAAGACCGGAGTTTGATAGTTATAATAGTGTTTTTTATTTACCGGTAACATTATCATTGGGATTAAATGAATATATAAGTATTTTCGGCGGACCTGTGTTTAGTTTTGGCAACCCGCTTTTTGTGCCCGATAATGGTTTTTACTATTATTTTGGTATGACAATTACACCAGTTTCCTTTAAAACAAATGCCGGGGAATTTTCTCCGTATTTTCAAGCGTCTATGCAGTCAGATTTTAAATATGGCAGTGATTATGATTTTGCTGCTGATATATCTAAAAACTTGCGTTTTACTACAGGGGTGCGCTGGGTAATGCGTTTAGGCTCATAACTATAATTGCATTATTATAGTTACATTTTTTACACTAGACAAAGTTTACTCATAGTACCATAATTTTATTATGGATAATAAAGTAAAAGCAAATTCGCTTGTAAGCAAATTTAGTTATGCAAGCGGTGACATTTACGGCGGCGGAGCGTTTCTTATTTTTAGCCTGCTGTTTATGAATTTTTTAGTTCTTGTAGAAGGGCTTCCTGTTTTTGCGACCACTATAATTATTTTTATAGGAAGATTATGGGACGCAGTTACAGATTCTATAATGGGAAGAATCTCCGATATAACCCGTTCTAAATTCGGAAGACGCAGGATCTATTTTATAATAGGCATAATCCCTGTTTTTCTTTCGTTCTTTATGCTTTTTTATTCGTTTGGCATTGAGAGCGAATTGGGAAAAGTTGTTTATTACACACTGTCGTACATGTTCTTTGGAACTGTTTTCAGCATAGTAATGGTTCCTTATAACGCTATTCTGTCTGATATGACTTCTGACTATAATGAACGGACAAGTTATACCACAATAAGAATGATTTTTTCGGGCGGCGCGGCATTAATTTGCGCTGTAATACCAAGCATTATTATAAAAACTTTCGGCGCGGAAAATATCGGGTCTATGCAGGTTCCCGGCTACCTTGTAATGGGGCTTATTTTTGGAGCGGTTTTCGGCGCGTGCTGGTTTTTGGTTTTTTTAGGAACTTGGGAAAAAAAAGATCTGCCTAAACCAGAAAAGATTCCTTTAAAAAGCTGGTTTTCGGTTTTTTCAAATAAAGCGTATAAAAATTTTCTTGGTATTTTTCTTTCTTTTCAGATTGCGGTAGACCTTGTTCTTGCATTATTTATTTTTTATATTGAAATAGTAGTTTTACAGTATAAAAATTATGAAATAATTGTTGGAACTCTTTTGATCTGTTCCATGCTGCTTATGGCATTGCAAGGCAAACTTGCCGAAAAAAAAGGCAAGGCTTTTCCTCTGTATATAGGCATTCCTGTATGGATGCTTTCTTCGCTTGTGTTTATCTGGCTGGGTCATGGCACACCTCTTTTTGTTCTGTGTATATTGGCGGCTTTTATTGCGGTAGGTTCGTCTGCGGGCAATCTTTCGACATGGTCAATGCTTGCGGATATTTATGATATAGATGAAATTCGTTCGGGTAAGCGGCAGGAAGGAATTTATTCCGGAATGACAACTTTTTTGCGTAAGTTTGCAAGCGGTGTTGCAGTTCTTTTAATGGGGCTTGGGCTTCAGCTTATGGGTTTTGATCATAACGAATATACGATTCTAAAAGAAGTCGGTGGTGATAATTTTGACCCGGCGGCATATGCGCAAAGTAATTTTGTGATGGGGATCAAATGGATGTTTGTTCTTATTCCGCTTTTACTGTTGTTCGTATGTCTGTTTTTTGCTGTAAAAAACAAGATTACCAAACAACGCTTTGACGCTGTATTAAAGGGAATCAGCGAGTTTAAAACCCATGGTAATATTGACGCATTGTCTGAGCAGGAGACAAACGATGTGCTCATAGCTGCAGGAACAGATAAAAATAAACTCTGGGGCAGATAAAATTTTGTAGATTTTTTGCAAACCTTAGGTAAATTTTCTTATATTATATGTATGCAAAATACCTAAGGAGTTAAAGTGAAACAAATAACCTGCGTCACATGCCCTATTTGCTGCCGTATAACTGTCGATATCGAAAACGGAGAATATCAATTTTCCGGGAATAAGTGCATTAAAGGAGCTATGTTTGCCGCTGCCGAAATGAACGCTCCTATAAAGTCGCTTAAAACAATGGTGAGAACAGTGTTTCCGGATATACCTGTTTTACCTGTCATGACAGACAGGGAAGTGCCCGAAAAAAAGGTTAAAAAAATTATTAGAGAGCTTTCTAAAATAGTCATAACAAAGAGGCTGGGTTTTGGCGATAAAGTCGCCTGTAATATTTTAAAAACAGGATGTGACGCTATCGCAGCCAGCGATATGCTTTTAGAAGTTAGTTAGTTTGAGAGTTTTTATTTGGTTGATTTTCCCTAAAATATAGACTATAATTTATTTATGAATTCTGATGTCAAAGCTGAAGTAGACAAGCTTAAAAACCTAATTATTAACGCCATTCCTGTAGAGCAAATTTTTCTCTTTGGTTCGCATGCGTACGGTACGCCTCACAAGGATTCTGATTTAGATTTTTATGTTGTATTAAAAGACGATGTTCAAATGCGTGATATAGACGCAGGGTTACAGATTCGTTTTGCGATTGATCGAAAAAAAACTATGCCTGTTGACATTGTTGCTAAAAAGAAAAAGGATTTTTTGGCTCGTCTTGATGACTTTACTCTAGAACGTAAAGTAAATCGTGAAGGGATACGCATTTATGGCTAAACAGATAAATACACCAAAGGAATGGAGACTGCTTGCTGAGTGTGATTTATCTGTTGCAGAACATTTGGCTGATACTATGTCTCCCTTACCGACATCTGTTATTTCTTTTCATTGTCAACAGGCAGTAGAAAAATACTTGAAGGGTGCTATTGTTATTCTAGGTGAAGAGCCGCCATATATCCATGATTTGCCGGAGTTATGCAAAATAGCGGAAAAATATAGACCCTCATTTTTAAGTATTTCAACACAATGTTCAATAATAAATCAATTCTCCGTGCAGCCGCGTTATGATCTTGGACTTAGTTTATCAGATGAAGATATGCGCCTTGTTTTAGCCCATACAAAATTAATTAGAGACTTTCTGCAGAACGAGATACCGGAGCTGTTTAGCGATGATAACAATTGCGTTTAATAGGGAAGACGAAAATAGGCAGTTGTTTGAATTTATAGGAGTATTAATTTGTCAAAAATAATTCGTTTTTGCTGTTTTATATTGGTTATTATTATTTCCATGCAAACAATTGCCGCACAGTCAAATACAGAAGCATATTATTCTGGCGAAGTTTTGATATTTCTTATTATTACGGAAACAGCAAGAGCGCCCACCAGAGTACAAAAAATGTTGTCTATTGAATATATAAGAGAGGCAATAATTTTTACTGATCCAACAGATGATTTTTATTTTAGAATACAGGAAACTTTGGAATATTTAGTATTTGAAGGATCCGAGAATCCTCCGCAAAGAATAAGATACAGAAATCAATATGAATTTCCTGATGTAAGGATAGAAGCAGTAAGAATACTGGGAACATTAAATACTACAGAAGCAGGGAACGCTCTCCGGGAATTATTATTGCATGAGAAAAATACAGATGTGCTTTATGAAGCGGAAAATGCATTAAGCCGGCTAGGAGAAAAATAATTGCAGGGATTTCATTTATTTGGTTTAATTTCTATAATATTTGTCATTTTTATAGTTTCGTATTATTTATTAATTGTATTCTCTTTTGGAAGTATGATATTTTCCTTTTTTGGATTAATATTTGTTACAATAAAAGATAAAATAATTTCTGCAAGGATTGTCTGCAAAAAAGCAAAAAAAATCGGATGGAAGAAAACTAATATTATTGTAAAAAGAGTAAAGAGAATAAATAGAGAAAGGAATAAAATAATTAAAAAATACGTTAATAATTATGTAAATAATATAATGGATCCGCATAAGGAAGAACGCAAAGCAGCTTTTAAGAGATTATTTGAATAATATGTCAAAATTAGGAGAATATTTACTGTGGGCGCACAAAAGAAAATTAATTTTTATGTATTATTATTAATTTGTTTTTTATTCACTGTTATTTGCTGTGAGCGTTCATCCGGCGTCGGAATTAGAGATGATAGAGATTTGTTTTTTTGGCTGAGATTCGAAAACAATGATGAAATGTATGAATATTTAAAAGCATGGGAAATTAGAGAGCCGAATAATCTGGATGTTTATTATCATTTTTCAATGTATTACCATGTAAAAAGTATAAGGACAATTCTTCATTCTGAAGAAGAAGCAAAAGAAATTACAGGAACAATATATTATACTGTAGAAAATAATAAAGAAGACATGTTAAAAGCGATTGAGTATATAGATAGAGGGTTATCTCTTTATCCAAATCGACTTGATTTCCATTTTGATAGAATCAGATTTCTAATTCATATGGATGAATATTTATTGGCTATTGATTCGTTTAATTCTTTAATAGAGCTGTCAAAAAAAATAAATAATAAATGGATTATGTTTGGAAACAGAAAAATGGGCAGAAAAGCATTTCTTAATTTATTTCAATCTAATTATACAATGATGCTGGTAGATATTAATTATGAATTATTACAAGATGTAAAACTACTTTTGGAAAATTTATATAACAATTATCCAAATAGCGTTTATTCACATTACAATCTTGCAATTTACTATAAAAAAATAAATAATTATCAAGAGGCTTTTAAATATTTATTACAAGCAGAGAAAATAGATAAAAATTATATTTATGTTAATATTGAACTTGGTTTACACTATTTTAAAATTGGTAATTTGCAAAAAGCAAATGATTATGTAGAAAAAGTAAAGAGAATTGGTGGAGGGTCATATATGTCTTTTTTCAGGGAATATTTAGATTAGTAATTAGTTTTATCGCAGACATATTAGGTTATTGTAAAATAGAACAGTATCTAACAGGCTTGCAAATAGAAATAAATCAATCATAAAAAAAGCCTGAGATTTGCTAAACCTCAGGCTTCATAAATCGTTAAATATAAACCTTAGTTTCCTACGCCTTGATTAGGGCCTTGATTTGGGTTTGCATTGCGCACTGTTACTACTGCAGTAGCTGTTTTGCTTGGATCTGCTGTAGATGTTGCAATAACATAGAGAATTGGCGACCATTCGTTCGGCGCAACTCTAAGTAAACCATTCGAACTGATTGTAGTAGAAGTCGCGACAGCACCGGTTCCAGCAGCATTCGAACTTACTCTCCATGTTACAGAAGAACTTGGGCTATTTGTGCCAGTAACAGAAGCTCTTAATTGAACTGTACTGTTAGTATCTGTTGTGACAGTAGACGGATTAATTGTAACACTTGTCACTGTGGGAACAGTTGGAGCAGGTGCCGGATTATTTTGGCTTGGAGGTCTGTTTCCGCCGCCGCCTTGTCCGCCACCACCACCTTGACCGCCGCCTCCGTGACCACCGCCGCCTCCACCGGGTCCACCAGGTGTTGGAGTAGGTGTTGGAGTAGGCACAGGCACAGGAGCCGGAGCGGGTGTTGGATTAGGAGCAGGCGTAATCTGCGCCGGCGCCGGTGTTATATTTATTGCAACACTTCCTGTTCTTCTTGGATCAAATACAGAAGTCGCAAAAACAAAAAGTAATCTAGAGGTTTCGTTACGCGAAACTGTAAGCACACCCTGTGAGTTTATACTGGTTCCAGCTGTAACTGCTCCAGAACCGGCAGCGTTTGAGCTTACACTCCATGTTACTGCAGTATTCGGATTATTGGCTCCCGCAACAGAAGCGGTAAATTGGAAAGTGCTCCCCGCCTGTATCGTCTGATTCGCCGGAGTGACAGTTACGTTTGTAACAGTCGGAACAATAACAGAAACAGCGATAAACCCAAATTTTGTGTTATCCACCGTAGAGGTCGCTATAACATAAAGAACAGGCACAGATTCATTATTTGCTACAGAAAGAACGCCGCTTGTACTGATTCTCGTTCCCGGTGTTACAGCTCCCGTACCTGTAGTATTCGAGCTTACGCTCCATACTACTGTATTTGCAGGTTCATGGGTTCCTAATACCAAAGCGCTGAACTGAAGCGTTTCCCCTGCCCTTATAGTTCTGTTTGCAGGGCTTACTCTAACTTCTGTTACAGTCGGAACAACTATATTTACAGGAATAGACGCTGTTCTTGAAGGGTCAACAATAGAAGAAGCTATGACAAAGACAGTCCTTAATGATTCATTTTGAGATACAGAAAGAACACCGTTGGAATTAATACTGGTTCCCGGTGTAACAGCGCCTGAGCCTGAAGCAACCGAGCTTACTCTCCATGTTACAGCGCTGTCAGGATTATTGTTTCCGGTGACCTGCGCTCTAAATTGAAAGGTTCTTCCTATTGCTACTGATTGGTTTAACGGAGTTATGGACACTGATGTTACAGTAACAACTCTGACTTGTCTAACATCATATTCGCCGCTGTCGGTCGACATAGCTCTAACATAGAGGATTAACGAAGTTTCGTTGGAAGCAACTGTTAGAATCCCGTTGGGAGTAATAAATGTTCCGTTCGTTACAGCTCCTGAGCCGTCGGGTGTAGAACTAACCGACCAAATAATACCTTTGCCGGATGCTCTAAAGTTAATTGTTCCGCCTGCGCGCACAGATGACAGGTTTCCGTCAGATCTAATGGTTACAGAGACGCTTACACATCCAGCAAAAATTACTGCTATTAGAGCCGCAAAAACGAATATATTGAAAATTCGATTTGTTTTTTTCATGGTTTTCTCCTTTGATATTTCTATAAATGATAAAGTATTATATATTAATGAAGTTACAAATTCAAGCTAAATTTAATGGTAAAATAGTTATATTTTTTGATATTTAATGATATAATTTACAAGTTACTTATATGATTCACGACACCGGTATAAAAAGAAAAATATTCATACCCATGATTACCTTGACGGTTGTGTGCTGTGTCGCTGTTCTGGTTTCTTCTATTCTGCTTTTTAACATAGAACTTAACAATGCAATGCATAATAAAAACAGTGTTGCAGAAATGGTAACCATGCACGAAATTGAAAATCTTAAAGAAAGCGCTCGAATTACAGCAAAGGCAATATCCAGCGATCCGGAACTGCTGGAAGCGATTTTGAGCAATGATCGTGAAAAAATGATAAATGCGGCAATCAGCCATCAGATACTTGCGCGAATTGACACCTGCGCTTTTCTTGACGCAAACGGAATTGCTTTGGCAAGATCTAACGATCCCGATACCTACGGAGATAATGTTACACATCAGCCTCATGTCAGGCATGCTATGGCAGGAGATATTGAATCATTCATTGTAAGGGGTGTGAGTTTTCGTCTTGGTGTTTATGCGGCAGCTCCGGTATACGACAAAAACAATAGAATAGCAGGTTTTGTATCTTTGGGATTTAGGCTGGACAAGCAGGATTTTGTTCATAATATTAAAGCGCTTACAGGATGCGAGATAACTATTTTTAGGGATGATGAACGTGTTTCTTCTACTGTTATTAATGAGGACGGAACATATCCTTTAGGAACAAAAGCGGCAGAAGATATCAGCAAAAGAGTGCTGGCAGGAGATTCATTTAACGGAAGAATTAATCTTTTTGGAAGGGATACCCTCGTTAATTATTCTCCGTTATACGGTGAAGGCGAAGAAATTGTCGGAATGTTATTTGTAGGGTATTATACTGCGGAAGAATCTAGAAAAATACTGGTTTTTATTCTGATAGGAATTTTGATAACGCTGTCTGTCCTCGTTGTCTGTGTTTTTTTGGCAAGGTTTATTTCCGGCAATGTAATGCATAGAATTAATGAAGCGAATGAGCGGATAACGCTTATGCTCGATACGTCTCCTTTGTGTACTCAGATTTGGAATAAGGACCTTCAAACAATTGACTGTAACGAAGCGGCTTTGAGGCTTTATGGATTTAAAAATAAACAGGAATACATTAATAAGTTTCTTGAATGCTGCTCTCCGGAGTTTCAGCCTGACGGACACCGGTCTGATAAAAAAGCCGTAGTGCTTGTTAATCAGGCGTTTAAGACGGGTTATTGTAATTTTGAATGGATGCATAAAATGCCTTATGATGATACTCCATTACCTGCCGAAATTACGCTTGTGCGCGCCAAATACAGCGGCGTTGATGTTGTTATAGGATATACAAGAGACCTGCGGGAATATAAAAAATATCTTGCAGAAATTGATAAGGCGCGCGAAGATGCAGAACTATCCAATAAAGCCAAGTCCGCGTTTTTGGCGAATATGAGTCACGAGATTCGTACGCCTATGAACAGTATTATTGGTTTTTCCGAACTCGCTCTTGATAATGATAATCCGTCAAAAATAAAAGAATATTTAAGATACATTTTGAGCAATTCTGAATGGCTTTTGCAAATAATTAATGACATTCTTGATATTTCTAAAATTGAATCAGGAAAGATGGAACTGGAAAACATTCCTTTTGATCTTCATGATATGTTTGCGCATTGTCAGACAGTCATTATGCCAAAGGCTATCGAAAAAGATCTTACTGTGCATTTTTATGCCGAACCTTCTGTCGGTAAGACAATATACGGCGATCCTACAAGGCTTCGTCAGGTGTTTGTAAATCTTTTGACAAATGCAATTAAATTTACCAACTCGGGTATTATCAAAATGAAAGCGTTTATAAAAGAAACTAAATCTGACAGCGTAACAATGTGCTTCGAAATAAAAGACAGCGGTATTGGTATTCCTAAAGATCAGCAGGATAAGATTTTTGAGCAGTTTACGCAGGCAGAAACAGGTACAACGCGAAAATACGGCGGCTCGGGGCTTGGGCTTCCGATAACAAAAAATATTATAGAAATGATGGGCGGCACACTTAGTCTGGAAAGTACGCCCGGCATAGGCAGTAAATTCAGTTTTGAACTTACATTTAATGCAACTGATGCAGATGACGAAAGCAATATAAAAAAGCGTTCAATGTTTGTCGAACTGGAAAAACCGACTTTTATGGGAGTTGTGCTTCTTTGCGAAGACAATTCTATGAATCAGCAGGTAATATGCGAGCATTTAGCAAGAGTTGGGTTGGATACTGTAGTAGCTCAAAACGGAAAAGTATGTATTGAGATTATTCAAAACCGCATTCGTGACGGTAAAAAACCTTTCGATTTAATTCTGATGGATATTCATATGCCTGTTATGGATGGTATAGAAGCGGCAGGAAAATTACACGAACTTGATTTTGGTATTCCTGTTGTCGCAATGACAGCAAACGTAATGACAAATAATTCGGAAATTTATTCTTCTATAGGTATGAACGATTGTATAGGAAAACCCTTTACATCGCAGGAACTATGGCGGTGTCTCTTAAAATATTTAAAACCTGTATCATGGCAAAAAGAAGATACAGCGCAGCGCAGTCAGGATGACAGAGATTTGCAGATAAGGCTAATAAATAATTTTATTAAAAATAACAAGGAAAAAGATAAGGAAATATCAGACGCAATAAACTCAGGAGATTTTAAATTAGCGCATAGACTTGCGCATACATTAAAAAGTAACGCTGCCCAGCTTAAAAAACCACTTTTGCAGAAAGCAGCAGAAAATATCGAGAGCAGCTTAAAAGACGGAAAAAATAATACAATACCTGAACAGATAGAAAGATTAAAAGACGAACTGGACACAGTATTATCGGAGTTTGCTTCTATAACGGATGAACAGGATGTTTCTGATTTGGAAGAGATTGCTTCTCCTTTGGATGTTAATTCTGCACTTAAACTTTTGCAAAAGCTGCATCCGTTATTAAAAGAAAGCGATCCGGAATGTTTATCATTTATCGATGAACTTAAAATGATTCCGGAAAGCGGCGAATTTATTAATCAGATAGAAGATTTTGATTTTAAATCCGCAGAGAGTTCCTGCGTTAAATTAATAGAAAAATATAAGGGCGATAACAATGGATAAAAAGAACAGTATTTTAATTGTTGATGATGATACATCAAATTTGATGGAATTGACTCATATATTAAGCAGTGAATATAAAATTCATGCTGTAAAGGACGGAGCATCCGCGCTCGAAAAAGCCGATGAATATCTGCCGGATCTCATTATCATGGATATTGTCATGCCGGATATGAACGGCTTTGAAGTTTTTGAAAAACTAAAAGAATCGGATAAAACAAAAGCTATACCTGTCATTTTTATTACCGGTAATACCGAAAGCGGCGATGAAATTAAAGGACTTGCATGCGGAGCAGTAGATTATTTACGCAAACCTTTTAATGATACAATTGTTAAACTTAGGGTTCTTCATCATATTCAGATTATCAATCAGCTTAGAATGATCGAACAGCTTAGTATGAGCGATCAGCTTACAAATCTTCCTAACCGCCGCAGTTTTGAAGCCCGCATAAACGAAGAATGGAACAAAGCGAACAGAGAAAAGACGCCAATAAGTGTTTTAATATTGGATATCGATCATTTTAAATTATATAACGATACTTACGGACATCAGCAGGGAGATGCTGCACTGCGCGCAATCGCAAAAATATTTACTCACGTGCTCAGGCGTCCCGGCGATTTTGTCGCGCGATGGGGCGGCGAAGAGTTTATTGTGCTTTTATCAAATACCGATTTAAAAGGAGCGCTTGAAGTAGCAGAACATATGCGCGCAGCAGTCGAAGAAGCGGAAATTCCCGGAACCGATGGTTTGATGACTAAAATAACTGTTAGTATCGGCGCTAACACAAAGATGCATGACAGCGAACAGCAGGCTTCTAATACAGAACGAAGGTATTCCGGGGCAATGGATGAGTTTATCTCGCGTGCGGATATGGCGCTTTATGACGCCAAGAAAAAAGGCCGAAACAGAGTTTGCAATTAATAATTAAAGAGTTTTTAGCAAGGACAGGACTCGCCTTCCAGTCGGCAACGAGGTTCTCTAGTTAAAATTCTATAAATTTTTTGCAAAATTTAAATGATGTTACAAATAGTATAGAATAACAATTCCCGGGTTTGGGTGGCAATAAATGACCTCTTGCCCAAAAAGTGCACAACCAAAAACGTCCGATAATAATTCACTATAATTCTTGATTATAAGAGTATTATAAGAACGCATTTTCATTTGCATAAAATCGTTCACAAACATATCGTCTGTTAAGCCTTCTTTCTTTAATTCTCTCATTGCAATATCTTTCAATTGAGTAAATAAAGTTGTACTGTGTGCAAATTTAGAATATTCTTCATTCATCCATCTGGTGGCAAAAATGTGACCTATTTCATGACCAAGTAAAGCCATATGTAATGCTGATAATTTTTCTAATCTAGAATACTTTATCAAGTATATTTTTTCTGGAATGTCTTCCAATATTTCCTTAATTTTTTTCTCGGGAGTATCTATTTCAAATATCAAGCCTGGTACCAACAAATGGTTTGAAAATTCTTCAATCAAATTTCTGTTTCGAATGGCATAATTCTCTTCCCATTGTGGGACAATTATATATTCTGTGTTTTTAAGCAAAGATGTAAAAAGCATATTGTATGCTGGGATAATACTCCATGTTACGTTTTTTACCGTTGAATATTCAATCTGAGAGATTAACTCAATTATTAGCTTTAAAATTCCGGTTTTTACAAAAAACATCTGATTAAAACTATAATCCTTATGTCTGTTTATTATCTGTTCTAATATCCGCTCCGACAAAAGCAAAATTTTTTGTGGACCTACTGTAGGGAATACCTCATGAGACAATTTCTTTACCTTTCGCAATGTAACACGAATTTTCAATAATATTTCTGACTTAAGAACTTTTTCTTCTAAGGGAGTCATTACTACCTCTATCCCCTGGATACCATCCAATAGTTGTCATCTCTATAAAAAAGGTTGTGTTGGGATTTATCTTTGCACAACTTCACTATTTCTATAAAAAAATCTCTCAGTTCTTCAACCTGTGCCGTTTTTAAATTTTTAACAATGCTAATATTTGTATGTATTTGTCGCAGTTTTGTGAATACAGCTTTTTTGTCTTCTTGGGTCATAATATAATCATACAAGATGCTTTGTATACCTTCAATTTCTACACTTTTTGCTTCGTTCATATATAAGGATTTTTCAAATTCATTTTCTGCTATAAGACAATCATTAAGTATCTGCTTTGAATCCTCAAGAATAGTATTACTTATTTGTTGGGTAAGCAGATAATTTTTTAGTGCAATACAAGCCGATTCGCAACGAAAACCCACATTGGCATATACGTTTGATTGCATAACTCCTCCAAGGATCATTATATACTATTATCGGAAAAAAAACAATAGAATTCTATAAGTTTGCTTCATACAGATCTGATAACCCCTCCTTATCGACTCTGCAACCATTCAATAACATCGACATCAAGACTAACGGTTATCATTATTTTTTGGACTTGTGATTTACCATGACCTTAAAAGCCTTAATTTCCGCCAGTCTCTTTTCGGTAATTTTCTTCATAGGTACGGTGTCCGGGAAGGAGATTACATACTCAGCCGATACAGCGCATATTGATTAAGCGACACACCTTCTTTTTCGGCTTCCATGACAAGACGGGCATGAAGGGTCTTAGGAACACGAAGGACAAATTTGCCGCTATATTGGCTTTCATCAACGGGCTTTGGAACTGAAAGACCATTTTTCAGTTTTGTTTCGATCCAACCTTCCATTGCTTCCTGGATATTTTCAAAGGCTTCCGCATAGGTATCGCCGTGGCTCATGCAGCCATCAAGTTCCTGAACTGTAGCGAAATAATAAGAACCGCTCTCGTCAACAATATGCTGAATAACAATGTGATATGGAAGTCCCAGATAATCTTTTGCTTTCATCATCCCTCCTAAATCCCCTCCTGTTTCGTTTCGCCAATGCGATCAAGTATTTCAACAATGTACGCTTTTTTAAGCGGGTTTTTGTTAACGATAGTAATTACATCCCCGCTTTCATTAATATAATGGCAGTGCGAGCCGCTTTGCCGGGCAAAACGGTAACCTTTTGCATTCAAAACCCTTCCAGCTTCTTCGGGACTAATCCCTTTGGGCTGGTTTTTCATTTTGCGAATTTGCTTTTCAATGCTTGCCATATCTATATAGTACTATATTTGATACTACTTGTCAAGGAAACTTTTTCACTTTTTTGGACCGTTTTCAGTGGCCTTTTGTGTTCGGCAGAGATATGACCCTCCTCCCCGGAAATAACAGGCTTTTAAAGGGTTCCGTTATAAAGGGAGGGGTTTATAGGTGTACAGGGGTTCGTGCCGGCTTACGGCCTCCTATTACCCAAATATGCGGGTTTTAGTGAAGATTCATACCCTTTTTTCGGGCTATTTTACCTTTCTCTTTTCCGGACAACGCCTTTTTCTAAAATCATGGATTTTCCCGTATTTATCGAGTATCTCCCCCTAAAAATTCTATAAGCTTTAGTATTAGAAATAGGTATACCTTTTTTTAGTAAATCAAATCAATTCGTCGGTTGCATTATATCAAAAATATAAACATCCAATTCCCTTAACAAGGTATTTTGGTCAGAAATATAGACATTACCGTTATATTTCTTGTCTGCTGCCCGTATTCGTTCAAGGCTTTTTGAGGATAGTTTTCCGGCTTCACTTAACTGCTGTATACAATAGCGGAAATCTTTGGGAAAGCTCTGGCGGTATTGTTCGGCTTTTAGCTCAAGCAATTTTGATGGAGTAATATCCTTTGAGTTATCGACATATACAAGCCGTCCCATTTTCTCTATGCCATTGTAAAAATCAAGGAATAGTTTTTGAAATTTTTTAAAAACGTTTTCCTCAAACAAATCGTAGGTTGATAAACCTTTTTGAATTTAGCCTCTATACCACTTTTTTTCCGTATCCTGTATTCAAGACGAATTACGTTTGCGTCATCAAACAAAGGGGGTATAGCTTGTTTTTTATCAAGCATTTCTTTCGCTTTATCATATACAATAAATTCAAACGAACCAGTTGGAGTAGTATAAGTCACGGTCTCAACCCCAGTCCATTTAGAAATTTCTACACGGTTAAACCTTTTTGAATTCCCAAATAGATTGAGATATTCAAAAGGCTTTCCTTTCGTAATAATGCTTGTTCCAAATTCAGCAGAAGAAACAACTGCGCTTTCCAAGTTGAGGCCAATATCCTCTTCCAGTTTTTCTATGCTAAACATGACACCTTCTCTATTCAGTGAAGTAATATTTTCACCTTGTAGATATTTTGCCAACGAACCATAAATTGTCAGGCAATTATAGTTTTGCCATATCCCCATATTTTTCAATTTTCTCTTGTAGGTGTTTGTGTCACGTTTATATAGACTTTCCACTTTCTTACACAAGGTATAGTTTTTAGGCAAGTTATACTTTTTTAGCGTTATATTATCAAACATCTGAATCCTCCTATATTGTCGAAATCTGGTGGGTAGAATAGCTTGTTACCAGTCCGATACATTGACCCCATGCCGTAGCCTTACCACATTTGTTTTTACTATCTCTGCTATTTGTCCTGCCTGCCACTTTTGAAAAAGAGTGGGAGCCGCCTCCTGTAAGCCCTTAAAAAACCAGATCGCAAGCAGATCAGAGTTTTCTGAAAAATCTATGAGCAGGGCATATTCCTTAAAAGCACCGTATGTCTTTTGGGGGTATTCCGGCATGAAAATCAACCCCGTAATTATTTTGTTTCCCGCTAATTCAATCGCATGTGAAAAGCGTTGAGTGCCAAGGCAGTAATAATACTGCGTTTTCCTAAAGGCAATATATTTTTCACCTTTTTTTTCCCGCTTTTGTAGACTGATGGAAAGCCAGGAATTATTATCCCCTTATGCCGGATCTGTTTGTAGCGGGTACGATGTTCAGGCATACGGGAAAAATAAAAAATCGCATCCGGTTTCATCTTCTTTTCTCCTTCTCCTGTTCCTGTTGTTCCCGTGTATTTTCCGTTTTAGAATGGGTAACATCGACAATCCTGCCATCGTGAATTTTCAGGGTGGCGCTAACGGAGCCGTAACGAATTTTTGTGGCGTTTTCTAAAAGTCGCGCTGCTAGATTGATAATGTTTAGCCTTGTTTGTTTTACGGTCATTTTTGAACCACCTTTATCTGCATGTTCTGATCAAGCCATTTGTCAAGTTCTGACTTCTTGTAAAGAACCCGGCGACGGATTTTGATGCGAGAAATCACAAGTTTATCGAGGGTGGTTTTACATATGCGTAGATAAACTGATGCCTCCTCCCGATCAAGTAATTCTGAAAGGACTGTTTGATTCATTTTTCATACCTCCAATTGAGCATTGCTCTATTATAGGATGAGGCTCAGCAAATGAATTTTGGACTAAAAAAGCTTTCGCAATTCTTTATGTGGTAAGGAATTACAGAATTCAGAAAATATTTTTATTATTTCATCCTGTTTTAGTATTCTAAATATAATGTAAAATAATCAGTGTGTCTTCCACATGGATTATCCCAATCAACAGCAAGACGGATATTTTTTGCATTTTCGTCAAAACCAACAACGCTAATTCCAGTTATTTTGTAATTTAAACCACTGCTACTTACACCATTTTTAAAATTTCTATTGTATCTGCCAGTATATGATGTAGACATTCTTGGATTAGAACCGTACCTGAAAGCATAAGTTCCATCAATGCCAAGTTTAAATCCTGCTACATAATCAGCATCTGGCGTACTTAAATATGTTCCAGCCCATTTTTCATTAAAACCTTCATTCCAAGAAATACTTGAAGAAGTTGAATTATAACCAGTTGCAATGGAAACAATAAGTACAAATACTATTGTTGCCAAGATAAAACCAAACGAGATTAAAAGGGCTGTTCTCCATTTCATATTTTTCCTCTATAACTTTCTTCTAGGTTGATGGGTTTTTTTCCAGATAATATTCCCCTTTAGAGAAATATATCATCTCCATTAGGTGTTTGTTAATCAATTCACCTAATAATAGGATTAGACATTCTCTAAAAGGGAAATTCATGACGGAACAGGAATTGCGGGGTATTCTAAGCAGGAATATCAAGCGACATCGCCAGAGCCGGAACCTCTCCCAAGCAGATTTATCGGAAAAGCTGGATATTTCCGTCAACTTCCTCTGCAATATTGAAAACGGAAACCGTTGGATTTCTCCCCAGACCTTGGTCAAATTTGCCTCCGCCCTTAATATAGAGCCCTACGAATTATTTAAACCAGCAGAGGCGTTACCCCCTGATATGCCCATAATCCTGAATAAATGCCTTGATGAGGCGGTAGTAGCCGTTACCCAAACCTTTAATCAAATCCGGGGCTACTACCTGCCCCAAACCCCGCCTAAAGACTAACCCGAAAATTACCGCCAATATATTTCCGCAAATCGTCAACACGTTTCCGTATATCTGCAAGAAGCAGTTTTATCCCTCCGGGAGTTTCCGGCTCCATTTCTTCAATGTTTAGAAACAAACCCGGTATCATATCTCCTAATGCGGTTAATTCTGCGGCTATTTCAGCCAGTTCGTTTTCAGCCTTTTCGGACTTATTGGTATATTCAGTCATGGTTAAGCCCCTACCCTTAGCAAAGCTCCGGCAGTGTCGGGCAATAAACCTCCAAACGTCTCAACCTGTGCCGTCCGTAATCGCTCCCGGTCTCCGGCTATCCTATGCCCGGCGTAATGCTCAAGCATCACCAGAGTTTTATGCTCGGTTTGGCTCTGTAAAAGTTTTTCATCGATCCGGGGCCTCATATAAGCGGTAAAGTAATGCCGCCAGCCGTGAAAGGTATAGACTTTTGCCGATTCTTGGCTTAGGCCACTTTTTATCAATGCGTCTTTCAAATCCCTCCGAAAAATATCTTGTTCAATAGGCTTATCTGGAAGCCTTTCTGCCCAAAATATAAAGCCGTCCATATCCTGCCGATGCGGGTTGTTTTTTGCTAATTCCATCAACTTGCTCATAAGCCCCGGAAATGGAACTTCAACTATTCGGGGTTCATTATTTTTTGTAGTTTTTAGTCCATCATGAAAATTCCAACTATGCCGGACATACAGACAGTCCTGCCCTAAGTCCTGAACCCGTAAGCCTTGTATCTCTCCCGCTCTCATTCCGGTTACCATCGCCAGCATATTGGCAAGCCGTGATCTTTCATCTTTCCAGTTAACCGTAAATAATGCCCTTGCTTGCTCCGGAGACAATATCTGCCTTTCTTTGGTTTTACCAGAAAACCAGGTAATTCCCGAAACCACATTTTTGTCTATCATCTCTTTTTGAAAAGCCCATGTTAGAGGAATTGTACCTGCTTGTATTATTGCATTCTTTCTTTTAGCGGTTGTTGGGAAACGTAAAATCCGAGGCTTTTTTATGGCAGCATTTTTCCTTTTGGGTTTCTTCAATCCTGCCTTGATTTCAACCTGTTCTCTTTCAGCATCTTCCTGAGAAGCTTTATCCATTTCTGCTTGCGCCTGTCTTATCTGTTCTGGTAAAGTTTCCAAGTGGGAAATAAAGGCCTCTATATCCTGCCGGGTAATCTCCCCCAGAGCTTTCCCTTCAAAAAAGGGTATCCAATATTTTTTGACGGCTCCGGACATCTCAATAGCATAGCGTTTGTGTAAGCCGTGATTCCTGCGTAGTTTCTCTTTGATGTAAGGAGATTTTTCCCAATCCCAAAAATCTGTCAGGTAAGTAGCAAAATCTATTGCCTGTACGCTTTCTTCAAGGACATAGGATTTTAGCAAACCCCAGCGCTGAAGCTCTTTACAGATAAATTCGGCATCGGTTTTGCTTATGTCAGCCTCTTTCGCCATATCTCGTAGAGTATATTTTTTTAAATCAATGGTTTCACCTTTTTGGGGTATACCGTTCCTAAGCCAATCAAAAGCCGTTTGTATGGCCTCGGCCTTTGTCTCTTTTTTTGTGCTCATTTCGGGGAGATATTTCCCGGTCTGTTCGTTTTTTAACCTAACTGAGTAAAAAGGCCGCTTACTTCTTCGGAATACTAAAAAGGGGAGATTCTTCATGTCCCTAACCTCGCAAGGGGCGTTGAAAACGAAATCGATCCGTTTTATGCGCCGCTTTTCGCTATATACGATGATTAAGGACTTCTGCTATCAGTCAGTCCGTAGCTAATTCCATATAACATATAGAATTAACATGTTAGCAGGAGTAGGACTCTAACCTACGACCTCCGGGTTATGAGAGCAACTAACGCCTTTTACTCTATTTGTCTTTACTTATCTTTATATTACCTGTGAAGGGATGTTGTCTAGTAAAGTAAAACAAAGATTAACAAAGTAAACTCACTGTTTTTCTAATCTTGGCTTGCGAGTTTTATCGGCGGGATAAGATAGGGCAGCGATTCAGTAAAGAAGGGCGGGGGATTAGGGCGTTATGCAAAAGCGCTGTTTTCCTTGCTGCTTTTGCTGGTTTGCCCCGGAAGAGTAGTCATGCAAGGGGGAAATATCCCCCTTAACCCCCGGAAGGTTAGCGATTAGCAACCAACAGGGCAGTGATTAAGAATAGGGAATAAAGACGATAGGCGGCGAGTTTTGGCGTTAATTTCCGTCTGCCGTCCACTTCCCTTCTTTATGGATTGTATAAAGAAAAGGGCTGGTTTTGGACACTAATTTACCCTATATCTTTATACGCTCCAATCTCAGCGTTTTTCATTACATAAGCGCTCCTCCTTTTTTATTAATTTCCTGCTGGTATTTTGACAGCCTCTAACCATGCTAATATGTCAGATCGTTTTGCTACTTTTTTACATGGTGATACTTGGTACAAGTTCTATGGACATTGTCCTTTCTCTATCATGTGATAAATCGTGGAAGGCTTAAGCCCTATAAGATCAGCCATTTCTTTAATACTCAACATCGGATCATGATTTTCCTTCATAATTCCCCCTATAAAATATTTTCGGGTGAATTAAATTTATTTTTATACAGTATCTTCCGCATGAATAAGCCGGAAGTTTCTCCGTGGTTCTCTTTGTTCCCGATGTTCCATTGCTTCGTCAAAATCTCTAAACATATTTTGAAGACCTGCCGGATCAACATCGAAAAGGTGAAGCGGTTCCGTGTCCTCTTCCTCGTGTGTTTCTGTTCCCGGTGCTGTGGTTGCTTTTGGTTGATGTACCAGAATATAGACGCGCTCCCCTTCCCCTCTCATATATGCCAGATCGTTAACGGCTTGATCCTGCCCACCAATAACCCGCCGGGCTTCCAGTAATGAAAAGCCCGCCTGCTTCAATAGTGTGTCCAGTTTGCGCGTTATTGGTGATACTGCCGCCTCGATTTCTTTCCCGGAAGGGCGGATCATTTTCATTGTTCTGTTCATGCTTTTTTCCCTCTCTTTTTTGCTTTTTCTTGAACTATCAAAAAAACTCCTTCCCCTTTGTCGTTCCGGTATTCAAGGCGGTTAATAAATAAGCCGTTGATCGCTGTGTTGTCATTGCGTGTAACTTCATATAAGACATAACCCTGCAATATTAAAAGCTCGCTTGTTTCCCTGGTGATTGGCGACATTGTTTTTATGTCTGCCGGTTTATAAAGTACATTCATTTTTCTTTCTCCTTGTTTGGTTTAATTTCCGGGGCTTTAGTTGCCCCGGTGTTTGTTTTATTCCTCTGTCGCTATGTGAATTTCAAGCGGGGAAATTTCGCCCTTTATTTCGTAACCGTATTTTTTCATAACGCTAATAATGTTCTTGCGGTTAAGCCTGTTCCTTCTATGAACACTTGCCGCCGTTTCTATGCTGTCCTCTACTGCCTTTTTACATACGGTGTCAGATATACAGGTGTTGTCTTTCATATCCCATTTATAAAGAGCTTCTATGATGTCAATAATTCGCCTGTGCATTGCTGCCAATTCCCGCGAAAACCAAACAAGTGAAGCGGCGTTGCTATCCAGTCCCCGCAACATTTCTATAATCCGGCAGTTATCAACTGGTCTGCATTCTGTGTTGTCATTCCATACGTTCATGTTTTTTTCCTTTGCCGAGGATTGCCACGGCGTTATGTGTTTTGTTTATACCGCCAAGGCGACACGCGCCCCGTAAGTTGTTTTGTTATATTTTCCCCATGTACCAGAGACAACACGAAGTGCCGGAAGTCTTGCGCCGATTGCGTTAATGACTGCGGTCAAGCTGCGGGGAACATAGCCCAAGCGATAAAGCTCGCGCCCATTCTGAACACCTACCATTACGGCGATTGCATTACTATCTGCGGGGTTTGTGGGTTCGGGTACTAATATGGTTTTGATTTGTGCTGGTTCGTACTTTGCCAGTCTTTTTAATGCTTCTTGTCTGTTTGTAAAAGTAACGCCGTTGACTGCCAGCTCAATGCCGCCAGCCTTTACGATTGCCCAGGCTCATTACCTTGTTTTTCATTTCTCTTGTCATGGTTATAATCTCCTATATCTTGTTTATAATTATAGTATAACTTGTAGTTAGACAAATGTCAATAGAAAAGTGAAAATATTTTGATAAATTTGCAAAAATTTATGTTTTAGACTTTACTCTTGTGTAGTAAAGTCTAACTTTTGGTTATATATTATTGACATTTTGGTAAAAGATGCCAATAATAATACTATGAAAGTAAACGGACAAGAATTTATCACTGTTAAAGAAATGGCTAAAAAATTAGGGGTTGAAACAAACACTATAAAACAACGCCTATATCAACAAGGTATTAAGCCAGTGTCAAAAGATGCTTTGTATGATGTCTCTGCCCTTGAGGCTATAAAAGATACTGTAATAGGTCGCCCTAAAAAAGAAGAAGCTCCTGCCAAGGCAAAAGGAAAGCCGCCAAAGAAGGGGAAAAAGTAACCTATGGGTATGTCAAAAGGTGAATTGCTAAAAAGGGCTGTGGTTATTTTAAAAGGGAATTCTTCCAAAGAGGATTTGTCAAAATTCATATTTGACTTAAAAATGTATCTGACAAATAATCCGAATGACAAAGATGTTGAAAAAATAAAAAAACTGATTAGAGAAATCGAAAGAATGTTGAGAGAAAAAGAGATTGAAAATAAAAACATACAAGGTTATAAATCCCCAAAGAATGAGCCATCAAAATCGAGAAAAAGATAGCTTTTATAAAATTAAACAGGCGAAATAATCGTTAAAAACCTCTTGACATACTGTTGAATATATTCTACACTTAAAATATGAAGGAATTAAGCAGATCAGATATTTTTATCAAGTGGCTTAAAAAACTAACAGATAGGCGAGCCGCTGCCAGAATTAACATGCGCATTGACAGGCTTGCAATCGGCAATCCTGGGGATCATCGTTTTTTGGGTGATATTTCCGAATTGCGTATAGATTATGGTGTTGGTTATCGTGTCTACTACATTGAATTTAAGAAGAAAATTATTGTCTTGCTATGTGGTGGTGATAAAACCACCCAGCAGGAGGATATAACAAAAGCTCGAAAAATTGCCAAGCAATACGAGGAGGAATTAAAATGAAAACAGCCGTTAAGAAAAAAGTAACTTTCGCAAAATATGATCCTGCCGAAGTTATCGAAACTAAAGAGGATGTTGTCGCTTTTCTTGAAGAAGCCATTGAAGAAAATGATCCCGATTTTCTTTTAAGGACTATAGGACATATCGCCCGTTCAAAAGGCATGACCCAGCTTGCCAAGGAATTAAATATTGATAGGGTCGGTTTATATAAATCACTCGCCCCTAACGGCAATCCCTCTTTTAAAACTGTATTTAGATTATTTGATCTTTTAGGTTTGCGCATAAGACTAGAACAAAAAAGCGCGTGATAAAAAGATGATAGATCAATGTAGGGGTTTATCGTCTGCCGTGAAAAATGCGACATTGTTCGTCTGTTAAAATAAAACCGTCTGTATTTTCTTCGCAGTAGTTTATAGTATGAACAAGCGCGTCCATGCGGTCGGGGCTGTCTTCGCCTGGCTGCCAGTTTGTCATTTCTGCTTCCAGTTCTTCAAGCGTTTCTATGTTGTTTTCGCCCCGTACTATGTGTAATCTCCCTTGTACGGAAATAAGGCTTGAATTCATAGCGCGTTTTTCTTTGTCTGCGGTTGCTCTTATTCCTTCAAGTTTGCATTTTACTCCTGCGGTAGTTAGTACACTTTTGATCATGTCTCCGCCTTGGTTCGTTTCATATACGCATGTTCCCGCGCCGTATTTTTCTACAAGTTCAAGTATTTTATATCCCCGAACTTCTGGCAGCAATGGAACACGCCTTGTCTCTCCGTTCTTTGGTTTCTTCAAGCCATCATAAGAACTCCATGAATGTAGAACATTCAAAGATCGTTCACCAATGTCTTTACGCTTTAACGCCAAAACTTCGCCGCTTCTCATGCCAGTAGTACAAGCTAAAAGTGAAGCGGTATAAGCGCGTTTATTTTTCCATTGTTTAGCGAAAAGGGTTTGAGCTTCCAGCGGTGTTAATACTCCGCGTTTTTTCGCTTCCCCTGTAAAGTTGACCAAGCCAACAGTCGGATCAACAGGAATAAGCCCTTCCCTAAAAGCCCATGACAAGCAGGTAGTACCTACCGCCATGATTTTGTTAATTGTCGCGGAGGCTAAGCCAATATCAGCAAGGGACAAAGAAAACTTTTTCAAGTCTTGCCTTGTTATGCTGTTCAAACGCTTATCTTTAAAAGCCGGTTGCCAATAACGATTTAAACGGCTCATGCTGTCATAACAATGTCGCTTGCTAATACTATGACCATGTGCAAGCTTTTCACGAATATACGGCGAAGATACATAGTCCCAGAATTCTTCAAGGAACTTTGAAAATAAAACAGTTCCCTTGCCAGGCTTAACCGCAGCAATATCGATCAAATTTCTGTCTTTCAATGACTGGACTATCCGCAAGGCATCGTCTGAATTAAGCTCCGCCCTTTTAATAACTTTTAAAATTGTTTCGATGTTTGCAGCAGCTTCTAAGGTACGGGGCTTTTTCTCTCTGCCTGTTGGAATACCTGTCTTTAACCATTCAGCAACTTTTAGCAAGGCTTCATCACGGTTCTTTGTTTCTGTTGATCTCGCAGATAATTTTAACCTTGTTTGTGGATCAACAAGCTCCGCATAAATAATTCCGTCATGTCTCGTATGTAAATAATACCGACGCATCTTTACCCCTTTGAGAAAAATTCTACCCTTTTTCTCATTGTTTTGGTCTGGAGTAAAAGCGCCAGTTTTCTGGTAGCTCTTATTTCTTTATTCCATAAGGAATTAAGTGATAGCAAGGACAGGACTCGAACCTGTGACCTCCGGGTTATGAGCCCGACGAGCTGCCAACTGCTCTACCTTGCGTCGTTTTTATCAGCTTATTGATTATCTTTGGTTTTGTCAAGCAAGGCTTGCGGCAGGGCTTGCTGCAGGATTTCATTGTTAACAGCCGGGTCATCCTCTTCTGTCCAAGAGCCGCGAACCGACATAATTGCTGTGATAAGGGCAGTTAGAGCAATTATTATTGCTACTACTGATGATAAGTTAGGCATTATAACCATAAAATTGTAAATGCCGTGTATGGCTGTTGCAGTAAGAATGCGTAAAATCGCCTGCACAGGATTTTTGGGGAATAACACAGCGGCAGCGCCTATGCGCGAACCGCAGGCTCCGTGCAGTGCCGCAGTAAACACCCGGAAAAAGATAAGGCTTAAATCCATGCCGGAAGCGGCATGTCTTGAACTTTCTAACAGTGAAAAACCAAATCCCGCAATAAGTCCGATTAAGGTGCCTTTTTTTACAGAGTCTTTTTCCGGCTTTATCTTGCCGCTTATCCAAAAGAAAATAAACAGCATAATCAAACGGCTCAGTTCTTCTGACAAAGCAATACGGATAAAATACTGATAAAAGAACGCAGTCCTAGTAGCAGTCGAAAACGAAATATCCAGCAAGTCCTGCATTAATAATGCCGGAAAAAACGCGGCCGCTCCGGCAAGCAGCGCAAATAAAAATTGAATAACAGACAGCGGAAGTTTTGCCAGACGAATCCATATATATATCGCAACTATTGGCAGCGAAGAAGAAATTATCAGCAATATCAAAACCCAAAAGCTTTGCATAGTAGCATTTTATCATTTTTTACTATAAGTTATAACCCATGATAAAAATTATTTTAACAGGTCCCAAACACTGCGGCAAAACAAGTACAGGAAGACTGCTTGCAAAAGCCTGCTCCTGTGATTTTATAGATCTTGACGAAGAGATTTTTAGACAGACCGGAAAAACACCAAGACAGCTTTTTTTAGAAAGTTCTATTGAACATCCAACTGAACATTCGGGCGGAGATTTATTTAAAAAAGCCGAAGCAAACGCGGCAGCAGCTATCGCAGAAAGAAAAAGCGGTTTTACGGTTTTGGCGGCAGGCGGCGGAATAATCGATAATCCCGAAGCAATAATTGCGTTAAAAAATACAAAAGCTGCAGTTGTTTACTTAAATGTTTCGGCTAACACAGCTTGGGAAAGAATAGTCTTAGCAGGGGATCTGCCGCCATTTTTAAAAACAGAAAATCCTCAGGAAACTCACCGTACCTTGCACGAAAGACGGGCTGCCGAATATTTAAAAACCGCTGATTTTATTATCGAAGCAGACAGAAAAACCTCGGATGAGATTTTGGCAGAAATTATTAAAGCTTTCGATTTATCTTAATTGAATTATCTTAACCGATAATACCTTTTTCAATTTTTTCATGGTTAATTTTGTTTTGTTAATTCACTGTCAATTCATTTTACTGATTGTTTCTTCTATGAGAGCGGATGTTTCGTCAAATTCGCTGTGAAGCAAATGTTCCGAAATTGCGTTTAAAAGTACTCTGGTGCTGCCGGACCATTCATTTTCTCTTAATTCGTTTAAGGCAGTTTTTGCGGATTTTTTATCGTAGGCAAGGCATGCTTCTCTTATTACGCCAAGTTTATTTTGTAATAAGGCAAGAGAATCTTTTGTATCTATAATATTATCGTTGCTCTTGTATCTTAATTTTATTTCGTTAATTACAAAAGTTATTTTTTCCATAAAATCATTTGTTTCGGTTAAAATAACGTTAATGTCTTTTTCTCTGCCGGCTTGTTCTAGCCTTAGCGCTTTTGCAGAAAGTTCTTTTTCGCCTATATTTGCGAGCGCGCTCTTCATCGCATGAACATTAATAATAAACATTTGCAAATCGCTTTGATTGTTAAGATTGCTTTTTATGCATGTTTTAATGGAATCGACGGCTTTTTCTGCATCGCGCGCGAATATTTCTGCAAGCTGCACATCAATTAATTGGTGTCCCGCATGCGAAATATTGCTTTTATCCATTTCTGCTTTTTTCTTTAATGCGGCTTCTATAACTTCTGTAGGTTGTTTGTTTCTTATTAATTTATTAAGCGAAGCGTTCAGCTGCCGTATATCGATTGGCTTGGAAATAAAATCGTCAAATCCGTTTTTAAGGAACATTTCTGCCTGGCCGGAAATTGCGTTTGCCGTTAATGCTACAATTGGCTGTGAATATCCCATTTTTCTAAGCTGTTTTGTCGCTTCTATACCGTCCATTTTGGGCATCATATGATCCATAAAAATTACATCATAAACAGTGCCTTCTTTGACTTTGTCAATCGCTTCAAATCCGCTTGTCGCAACATCAATATTTAAACCGTAAGGCGCCATTAATCCTTTTGCGACATACAAATTAGTTTCTACATCATCTACTATAAGAACATTGCCGTAAGGCATGTATTCATATGCCATTTGCGCTTTTTTTAATTGCATTGCGTTGCCAAGTTTAAAATGACGCAGGTTTTCTGAAACTTCCTTGCCTATTATTCCGCGGATACCAATGCCGTCTGTTTTTTGGGGAAGGCGGACAGTAACAGTTGTTCCTTCGCCAACCGCGCTTTTTACATTTATTTTTCCGTACATTAAATTTACAAGGTTTCGCGTAATAGTCATACCGAGCCCTGCGCCTTCTGTTGTGCGGTTGGCTTCGAGATTAAAACGGGTATATTCATCAAACAGTTTGCTTATTTGTTCTGATGTCATTCCCTGTCCTGTGTCTTTAACCTGAAAAACAAGCGTGACAATGACAGCGCCGCCGCCGCGCCCTATACATTCGGCATTTACAGAAAGCGTAACTTCGCCGCTATCAGTATATTTAAACGCGTTAGAAAGAAGATTGTTAAGTATTTGTTTTATGCGAAGCTCATCGCCGACCAATACAGACGGAATACTTTCTTCTGCTTCAACTATAAATTCGATAGGTTTGCTTTCGTATCTAATATAATTTAATTGAATAATATCGTTAATTAAACTGGCAACTTCGTAATTTGTCGGAACAAGTTCCAATTTACCGGCTTCGATTTTTGACAGATCCAAAATATCATTTATTATATTTAATAAAAGATTGCCGGAATGATTTATTTTAATAAAAGCTTCGCTTGTAGACGGAGGATGATTTGAATTTTGCATTTGAATTTCTGTCATACCCAAAATTGCGTTTAAAGGCGTGCGAATCTCATGGCTCATAGTGGCAAGGAAGTTGCTCTTTTGCTGTGTTCTTAAGTCGGACTTCATTTTTGCCTGCGAGATATAATAAAGCATAATGCATAAACTTGACGCTAAAAATGAACCAATAAGAATTAAAAAAGCAGCCATAGTATTTACGCTGCTGTAATATTCGTTAATAGGAATAATGATGCCCAAAAACCAGTCGTATTTTATTTTTTTAAAATATACGATAGAATCCTGATACATATAATTCTTAACCCTTCGTTCTTCTATGGGTAATCCCGCTTGCAGCTCTCTCGCTAAAAGACCTACGCCGCTGTCGATGTTATAAAGTTTACTGCCTATTAAATACCGTTCTGGGTGCGCGATAATTTCCATATCCCTATTTACTAAAATACCGTAACTTTCATCTGTAAGGTTAATAGAGATGGCATATCTGTATATTCTGTTTAATTCAATATCAAGGCATATGACAGCTAACGGCTTGCCTTCGTCATCTGTGAGATAGCGGGAAAATGTAAGAATGTTGTTTCCGGTTACGGAGTCTTTGTATGGTTCTGAGACCGCAATTCTTCCGTCTGCATCAATAGCTTTCTGATACCAATAATTTTTTTGCGGATCAAAATTTTCCGGCGGCGTTACGTATCTTCCGTTTATATACTTACCGCCCCATGTATAAAAATAACCGTGGGTTGTATTTAAACCTGTCATTCGTTCCCTGTCTCTGACAAGGAAATTTGTAATGGCGGTCATGTAGGCAGATATTGTATATTCACTTTCGTTCCTTAAAAGCATGCTGCGTATAGTTTCGGAATAACCGCTCAGGAATGTTTCCGGTTCAAGGAGATTTGCTACAATTTCTGCCTCAGAAAAAGCAAGAGCGTTTTCGGCGTCTTTTTTTAAGTGTTTGTGTTCAATATTACGGGCAAAGAAAAAACTGGATACACCCATAATTACGAATGCAATTACTACGACGAACATTTGCGCATAAACAGTATTTGTTATCCTGCTTTTTTCGGAAGTAGAGCGCAAAGTATTCCTCCATAATAGTTTATATTCGGCATAAATGTCGTGTAATACAATTATAAGCCATGTATGGATAAAATGGTACTAAATATGCGAATTTATCTGATTTAGAAGCGATTCCGGGGAGAATGGCTTTGCAATAATATCTAGAGCCCCCAATTTTTCGCTCTTTTCTTTGATTGAATCATTAATTGTTCCGGTAAGGAATAAAACCGGAATATTTGATGATGAATCCTGAGATTTTAGCCTCTCAAGAGCCTCGAAACCGTTCATTTCCGGCATTTCTATGTCTAACAGGATTAAATCAGGTTTTACTTTCTCCAATAAAGCGAACATTTTGGCTGCAGAAGGGACAGTTAGTACCCTAAAATGGTCCTCTATAGCTTCTTCTGCCATAGCCAGATTGGTGTCGCTGTCATCAACAATTATAACCGTTTTCAATTGCCTTTTTCTCCTAAAGTTTTATCTTAGTATTATCAGGATCATTAAAAATTCTGTCAAGTATTACAGTTGGGGGTTTAATATGAGTGAAAAAATTAATATTTTAATCGTTTCCCGCCAAGAAGAGGAGCAAAAACGTATCCTGGAAGCTCTGTCTAACGAGGAGCAATTTGTCATTACAGACGTTGTAAAGGATGCGATTGACGCGATGATTAAATCAGAAAAATACAAACCGGACATACTTATTATAGATTCTCAGCCGATTGAGTTAACAGGTCCTGATTTGATTCGTATATTTTTAACCAGGTCGCCTTCTACCCAAATAATTATGTTATGCAGCAAAGAGGAGGAAGATAAGGTCAGTTTTGCGATAAAAGCCGGAATTTCGGGATTTTTGTTTACAGAAGAAGATATAGATAAATTAGCGTTAATAGTAAAGCTTGTTTTTAAGGGAGGAAAATATATCAGCGCTTCTCTTATATTAAGGGTTTTTAGCGCAGTTTCATTATTAAAGCAGTTCCCCGGGCAGTTTACAGAGATAAAAAACGGCTTTTTTACTCCGGCAGAGCATAGTATTGTAAGAAACCTTGCAAGGGGTTACTCGGATGAAGAAATAGCCAAAGAGTTGAATTTTAACGTAGGTTCGATTAGAAACTGTTTAACGGTTATAAGAAAAAAAACTAAACTTAGAAACAGGATCGAAATTGTTATTTTTTCGCTTATCTACGGGCTTATAAATTTTGACAATTTTAGTCTGTGGGACGATAAAAGAGACTTGATTTTTAACGGTAAAAAACCGGAAAAACCCGGCAAAAAGACAGATGGTAAAAAAAGCGCTTCGGCTTCAGTTTAAGGCGCTGCCGGCTTTTTCTTGCTTTTATCTTTTTTGTCGATATACTGCTGTGTTAAATCATTTACGAATCTGTGTATATTATCGTTAAATTCTTTAACATAAATCAGCGTCTCGTTATCGGATGCGCCTTCCGGCAGATAAAATATGTAAGGTTCAACATTAAACGCATTTGATAATTTTGCAAGCGTTCTGACAGAAACGCCTCTTTTGCAGTTTTCTATATCGTGAATAAAATTGTGTGTAAGTCCTGTCATCTCTGCGAGTTTCATCTGCGAAATATTTTTTATGTTTCTAAAGCGTTTAACATTATTGCTGATTAACTGGAGAATGTAGTCTTCATCTATATCTAAAACGTCTTTATTTGCCATTATTGTATTCTTTATTATTTAACTGTAATTGGCAAATAACTGCAGGCTAAAAAATTGTAGCTGCGAGTTACATGAAAAAATAATTGGATTAATTAGAATAATACGCAAAATGTATGATTTTTATTGACAAGATACTGCTTTTCAATATATAGTAAAATATATATAATAATACAGAGAAAAATATGATGATAGAAACCAAACAAATGATGTCGATTACTCAGCTTCAGAAAGAGCTGACAAAAACTGTCCGCAATTTATCAGGTTCCGGAGAAACAGTATTTGTTCTTAAAAATAATAATGTAGAAGCAGTTTTAATGAGTTATAATGAATATGAACGCCTTAAAGAAATCGAAAAATTATATAAGAGGAAATCATGAAAAAGCTAGTTTTGATATTTTTAATTTGCTTTTGTGTATTTAATATATACTCCCAAACTGCTCAAACAAATGTAATAGATCCAAATGAAACTATTTTTAACCGCGCAATGGAATATATGGATGAAGACAATTTTGAAAGAGCCATCGAACTGCTTAATTCTATAACTGATTCAGAACGTTTTTCTGTATTATACAATCTTGGGGTGTGTCATTTTATGATGGGTCTCACATACGATGAAAAACAAGACGCAAATAATGCGATAGCTTCTTTTACGGAGGCAAGAAGGTATTTTGAAGCTTGTGATAAAATAGACAGCGGGGAATTTTACGTAATAAATTGTTTAATCAGGATAAGATACAAATTAGGTGAATTAAAAGACATTGATGAATTAACAAACAGGTTAAGAAGAATAAGGACTGCAAGCACAGATCCAAGATTAACTAGATTACAACGGTTTACTATAGACAGTTTTTTCTTTAAAGATTTTTATATTGTTGTACAAGAATCATTTGTACTGTCAGGAACGCTTTATTATCACTGGGTATTTAATATATACGACAGCGAAGGTGATTTTATCAAAAGCGTTAATTTAGAAAGCTCTGCCGGTTTAAGAAGTCTCGGTTTTGATTATGTAGTAGGAACAGACCAGTACGAAAATAACCGAAGAATACATCAGACAACAACAGTTATGTTTAGAACATTGCCTGACTACGAAACAATGAAAAATATACTTATAGAAGAAATCGAAAACGGACTGGAAGTCGGCGCCACTGGAGTTTACCCGATAAGGTAAGCGGCTTAACAGTTAATTCTTAATATCTAAATTCTCTCTTAAAAACCCTTAAGTTCTCTGTAAATAATATAAAATTAAACAGCAAACTAAGTATTGACAAAATAAAATAATTATTATAAAAAAACATATGCTCATTAAACTCAAACAGGATATGGCAAAAAAGGATATCGAAGTAACGATTGAGTATCCTGTAAAGGATAAAACAGTTGATCGTATAATTTCGCTGGTTAAATCTGCTGATGTCCAAATAGAATGTTATTTGGATGATAGCACTAAATTGATCAATGTATCAGAAATCTATCATGTAGAGAGTATTGATAAAAAAACAGTAATCTTTGATGAGAAACAAAGCTATTACAGCAAAAATCGTTTATATCAGCTTTATGAAAAATTAAGAAACAAAGGATTCGTACAAATAAGCAAATATTGCATTGTAAATATTAATAAATTAGAAAGAATCACGCCAATGGCAAACAGCCATCTGGAAGCGGTGTTATCAAATGGGACATCACTTTATGTTACCAGAAAATATCTTGCGGATATAAAAAATGCTTTAAAGGAAGGTGAATAAAATGAAAAATTTAGTTATAAATATTATTTTTTGTACTGGTATTGCACTGGTTATTCTAGCGTTATTTTTCTTATTTTTTGGTGAAGAACAAATGCTTGTTTCCACTATCTTTCAAATATTCGGTGTAAATATCATTATTAATGTTGGAGTGCTTTTGTTGCATAAAATCGAGGTACGATATTTAATTTTTGAATATCTTATAGATATTAGTTATATAATAACAATTCTTGTTTTGTTTGGTTATATTTTTGACTGGTATTCTGTAACACCTGTTTGGGTTCTTGTTGTTATTGCAGTAGTCGTATATATATTTGTTATTATTGCTTCTATCGTAAACGTACGAAGAAAAACAAACGAAATAAACGAATTACTGAAAAAACGAAAAGAAAAAATGGAAAATAATGCAGCTTAGTATCATATTTTTGCACCTTGGTAATTTAACTGTTTTCTAATTTTTATTAACCTAATAAACTCTATATAACAATAAAAAGCAGGGAGTTTATTATGTTTAAAAAAGCGCTTTTATTTTTTGCTTTAACCTGTACCGCAGTAATTATTTATGCTGATAATATTCAGGCGACTATAGAAATTAATGGTGTAATTGTTAACGGGGGTTTATTATATGTTGCAGTATACTCAAATGAAACCGATTATAAAAACAAACAAGCTTTTGTGTCTTTTATCTTAGAATCAAATAATGCTAGATTAACACACTCTATAGAATTGCCGGAAGGTGAATATGTGGTATCAATATTTCAAGATACAAACAATGATGGCAGGCTAAATGAAACAAATTTTTGGATACCAATAGAGCCTGTCGGTATAACAAATTATAATCATAGAGGATCTCCCGGGAATTTTCACAGATTAAAAGTGCCTGTAAACAATAACTCAAAAACAATTATTGTAAATATGGGGAGAGTAAGAGTTGTATGAAAAAATATTTACATTGTATAATTCCGTTCTTAGTAGGAACTGCATTATCTGTTTCTATGGGTTTAACAATTTGGATAGGGTTTTTTCTTGTTTTTATACCAATAGGATTAAGTGTGTCAATCGGATTTTTTATAAGCGTAAAGTATAATAACCCTGATTTAGGAAGAAAAATATGCCTCTCTATTGTATCAATAGTTTTTCTTGTATTTTTAGGAATTATGCAGCGCGAAAACATGCAAATAGAAGAAACAGTATTTTATTTTGCCTATTTTATAAATACAGGGATTTTTACCCGTGTATTAATTCATTATGCGATTGCAAAAGTAGTTGGGCCGTTAATTTTTGGGAGGGGTTTTTGCGGCTGGGGCTGCTATACGGCTGCGCTTCTTGAATGGCTTCCCATAAAAGAAAATAAAGTCATTCCAAAAAAATATACATACATTAGGATACCAGTATTAATAATTTCTTTGCTTATTCCGTTTATACTTATTCAGCTTGGATACGATTATTACAATAGGCATATTTATTCGCCTGTTAACGGAGCATTTATAGAAACCCACAAACTTGATCAATTTATTTGGTTTCTTGTAGGGTATATATCCTATTACATCATTGGAATTATTTTGGCGTTTGTTTTTAGGAAAAAACGCGCTTTTTGTAAAATCTTTTGTCCTGTATCGCTTGTAATGAAGCTGCAAACTCGTTTTTCACTTATTAAGGTCGGACCAAACAAGAAAAATAAATGTATAGGCTGCGGTAAATGTAATAAAGAATGTCCAATGGATATCGATGTGCAAAAATATATTCAGAATGGGAAAAGAGTTTTATCTTCTGAATGTATTTTTTGCAGAAATTGTATTTGTGCATGTCCTGTAAAGGCGATAAAGTAGAAATATGTTTTAAATTATAAATGAACATTAGTTTACCAAAATTTAACTTTTAGTTTACCTTTTGTTTACTTATATGTAATACATTGCTATTATATATGACTAATCTGAAAAAAACTAGGAGACTTAAATCTCTTTTACCCTATTTTTTCCTTGCAATAATAGTAGTTATCTCATATAAAATTATTACTGAGATCAGCTTTTTTATTAATTTTTTTAGTAATGTTTTAAGAATAATCGCTCCTTTTTTCTATGGCTTTTTATTAGCGTACATTATTAATATTCCATACAGCGGCTTAAAAAGATTTTTTAACAAATCAAAAATTAAATTCTTTAATAAAAGAAAAAAGATTATAAGCGTTATTATAACAATATTATTTTTTACCTTGATTGTATTCTCTATATTATACTTGTTTATTCCGTATTTGATAAACAGCATTTCATTCTTTTTTGCAAACCTTCCTGTTTATTATGAAGGAATTAGAGAAGCAATAAATTATATTAATAATTTAGGAATTCCCGGCATGCATGTCAGTTTTGAAGGAATCATGACAATGCTTCAGGAAATATTTCAAATATTCAGCATAGAAAACCTGTCATCTACCCTAAATGCACTGTTTGGTGTTTCATCAGCGATATTCACTATAATTTTAGCTTTAATTTCTTCTATTTATATATTAATAGAAAAAGAAAAATTCAAGAAATTTATCAGCAGATTACTTTCTGCTTTTGTTTCGAAAAATATAAGCGAAGCATTATTGCAATATACAGATAGGCTTAATAGTAATTTTAAACGATATATTCATATTCAAACAATAGATGGTTGTATTCTAGGAACTATAGTTACTATCGAATTACTTATTTTACGTTCTCCGTATGCTTTAGCGTTAGGGTTAATGCTTGGAATCGTAAATTATATACCATACTTTGGATCAATTTTTGGTTCGATATTCGTTGTAATTATTGTTGCTTTTACACAAGGTATTGGAATAGCAGCAATTGCAGCTGTAATACTATTAATCACGCAGCAGATAGACGGCAATATTATTCAGCCTAAATTAATGGGCGGTTCGTTTTCGTTAAGTCCATTATTAGTGATAATCGGTATTACAATTGGCGGCGCTGCAGCAGGTGTCTTGGGAATGATTACTGCAATTCCGTTAATTGCAGTTTTTAAAGATATACTCGAAAATATTATTAAGTATTATGAAAAAAAGAAAACAATAGAAGAAAAACAGGAGATATAAAAATATTTAATGAAAAAACCATTTAATTTAAGAGCCTTATTAGGATTTATATTTTTTACATTTGTAGCTTCGGTAATATATGTTATCATTCAAATTATTTTAGCGCCTGCCGTTGCGCCTTCTTCTGAAATAACAATTAGAGTAAAAAGTGATTATATATTAATGCTGTTACAAAGTTTATTGGGTATGTTTGCTATATTTCTTCCTAACATTTTAAAGCAAAAAGCGAGATTATATATACCATCGGTAATGATTTGTGCATATGCAATTTTTTTATTTTGCGGAATAATTTTGGGAGAAGTACGAAATTTCTATCACCGTATACCTCACTGGGATACCATATTGCATATTTTCAGCGGAGCAGCTTTAGGAGCTCTGGGTTTTTCTATTGTTAGTTTGCTGAATAAATCGGACACTATTAAGTTTTCTTTAAGCCCCGGTTTTGTGGCATTATTTGCTTTTTGTTTTGCTGTTACACTTGGAGTCATATGGGAAATATATGAGTTTTCTATGGATTATTTTTTAAAAACAAACATGCAAAAGTATGCGCTCGAATCCGGCGAACTTTTAATGGGTCAGTCAGCTCTATTAGATACTATGAAAGATTTGATTGTTGACGCAGCAGGCGCTTTTGTAATGTCTATAATTGGTTATATATCGTTAAAAAATAAAAATGGCTGGCTTAACCGGCTAGAGATAAAACGAATGCAATTAATCGAAAATCAGGATATTGCAAAGTAGGTGTAGCTTATGTATTATGAACATATGACTATTAAACGCCGTCTTTTTATTTCTAATTTACGCATGATATTTATTTCGTTTGGGGCTTTTTTCATTGCCATTCGTATTACGGCATTTCTTTTTTTTGATGGAATAAGGCTTTCCCGAGAAGCGATAGAGAGATATCGTTCTCCTGATACACAGGAAAGTCATATGGCAATTTTCTTGCTGGTATTTGCTGTATTTATTATAGTTATCAGTATTATTAATAATTTTCTTACACATCGCATGACAAAACAAATAGTAAAACCTTTAGAACCTATTAACGAAGGAGTGCGTCAGATAAAAGAAAATAATTTTTCATACCGTATAAATTATAATGAAAATGATGAATTTCAGCCTGTGTGTGATTCCTTTAATGAGATGGCTGCGAAACTAGAAACATCTACTGCTCAGAAAAAAAAGGATGAAGCAAATCGCAAAGAACTGATTGCAGGCATATCACACGATTTGCGTACACCATTAACCTCCATCAAAGGATATATAGAAGGGATCGAAGCAGGAGTTGCTTCTACTTCCGAAATGCGAGAAAAGTATCTTGCTATTATTAAAGAAAAAGCAGTAAATATCGAACATATTCTTGAACATTTATTTTTATTTTCTAAACTTGACATGGACGAATTCCCTATTTCTATGAGGCGTTCGAATATAACTCTAGCTATATCTGATATGATAGAAGATTTAATACCGGAATATTTAAATAAAGGGCTTTTGGTTAAACTTACCGAAATAAATGACAATTACTATGTTAATGCTGACGTACTTTTGTTAAGAAATGTTATAGTCAATATTTTAGAAAATAGCGTAAGATATAAAACAAAGGATCATGGACATATGAGAATTGCTGTTACACAAGAAGATGATTATATCCTTTTATGTTTAACAGATGATGGTCCGGGTGTAAATCCTGATATGCTGCCAAAACTGTTTGATATTTTTTATCGTACAGATCCATCCCGCAGTAAGCAAGGGTCAGGTCTTGGACTTGCCATATGCGTTAAAATAATTGAACGGATGGGAGGCAAAATTTATGCGCAATTACCAAAAACAGGCGGCCTTGCAGTTATGATCGAAATGCCCTTACTGGGAGATGAAACATAATGCCGGATAAAAAAATAAAAATATTAATTATAGAAGATGATAAAGAAATTGCCGCTATCGAAAAAGATTTTTTAGAAATCAGCGGTTTTGAAGTAGTTATTGAGAATGACGGTTTAGAAGGTCAGAGGCAGGCTCTTTCCGGTGATTATTCTTTAATTATTCTTGATCTTATGCTTCCAAGAAAAGATGGTATGACAATTTGCCGAGAAATTAGAAATAAAATTGATATACCTATTCTTATGGTTACTGCAAAGCTTGAAGACAACGATAAAATTCGAGGGCTAGGGTTTGGCGCTGATGACTATATTGTTAAGCCGTTTTCTCCAACTGAACTTGTAGCTCGCGTTAAATCTCACTTAGCTCGGTATAAACGGCTTACCAGCTTATCAGATAATCTGCAGATGAATGATGATATAGATTTTGGCTGGCTTAGAATTAATAAAAGCTCACATAGAGTTTATTTAAATGAAAATGAAATAACGCTTACTCAAAAAGAATATGAATTGCTCTTTTTACTCGCTTCCAATTTGGATATTGTTTTTAGTAAGGAACGGTTATATGATAAAATATGGGGAGAAAATAAATACGGAGATATAAAAACTGTTGCCGTGCATATTAATCGTCTTCGAGAAAAAATAGAAAAAAATCCCGCAGAACCTATTCATCTGCAAACTGTCTGGGGCGCAGGTTACCGGTTTTTGGAATAATACAAAAATATATTGATTTGTTTACCTTTATTTTACTTTTTATTTACCTTTTTTTAACCTGTCAGCGCTTATATTATATATGATAAAAAGAAAAATATATATTGCGGATGATGATACAAATATCAGGCTCATAATAAAGGCATTTCTAGAAAATTCTGGTTATATCGTAAAAGATTATAAAACTGGTGATTTATTGCTGACAGCATTTATTAATTCTCCGCCTGATTTAGTAATTCTTGATGTGATGATGCCTGGTTCAAGCGGTTATGTAATTTGTAAGGAAATTCGTAAAATTAGCAATGTACCGATAATTATTCTAACAGCTCGTGACAGTGATTTAGATAATACAACAGGTATGGAATTGGGTAGCGATGATTATTTAATAAAACCATTTAGCCCAACGGCGTTAGTAATGCGCGTTGAATCTCTTTTAAAGCGAATAGAATACGATCATTTTTTTAGAATTTAGAGGTGAGAATGTTTAAAGAATTTAATAAAACAGAATTAAAAAAACTAAAAAAATTATTAAATGTTTATGAAATAGGCATGTTTGCTTTTCTAAAAAAAATTAATAATATTAACGATAGGACAAATTCTATATATAATAATAATTTAATAGAGCATATTAAATGGAGATTAAAGACACCTGCGAGTATTGCGCAAAAATTAGCCAAATTGGATCTTGAATTAACAGCAGATAATGCAAAGATGAACATTAAAGACACAGCCGGAATACGAATAATATGTCCTTTTTCTAAAGACATACATAGTTTGGTTAGAGCTCTTGATTCAGTGCCTGAATGGAATGTAATTGAAAAAGAAGATTATATAAGTAATCCCAAAACAAGCGGGTATCGGAGTTTTCATCTTATAGTTGAAGTACCGGTTTATTATACATATCAACAAGAAATAATTCCAATAGAAGTGCAATTGCGTACGACAGCAATGGATTTTTGGGCATCAATAGAACATAAAGTTCGCTATAAATATAGAGAACATATACCAAAACATCTTACTGATGAACTTGTAACTTGCGCCGATAGAATTGCAGAACTGGATAATAGGATGTTTTTGATTCATGATATTGTTTCATTAATAAATTAATATTAAAAATTTAACAGAATTTTACTTTTTATTATTTTTTATTAACTATTTATATATTTATTAGTATAGAGAGTAATGGTGCGATAAGCAAACATAAAGAAAGGGTCTCGGAGGGGACTCAGTCCTCCGCTAATCGTACCTTGCTCTCTTTTTTATTGAATTTATCTAATAAAGATGTTTATCTTTAGCGATGAAATAAAATAACAAGTATTTGTCATATTTTTTGATATATGACAAATGTAATAATTTAGTTTAATATTATTGTTTTTATTAATTATTGCATTTATAATTAAACCTAGTATAATTCGCAGTACTTGACAGAAACTAACAAATATAGTATAAATTTTGGTAAGAAGTGAAAATTATGAAATATTTATTATTTTTATTTGTTTGCTTATTAATAATATGCTGTTCAAAAAATGATAATTTAAATGAAAATCCAGTACATATTACAACAGGTGAGAATAAAATTGTATTATATTCTACAGTTAGAAGCGGAATAAGTATGACGGAAATTTGGTCGCATAATGTTAATTTCAGAGAACTGCCAAAAGAAGAAAAAGGTGTAGCATTTAGAAGTGAATATTTTGACATTATCTCTGATCAGGGTACATTTTGTTTGACTAATATTATAAATAATAATGTAGATGTAAAAAATATTCCGTCAGTCGATGGTAAGATAATAGATATCTTAAATAATAATGAAATTGTTAGAGTTATCGGCTTTTCTGGAGTAAAAGAGAATTATGATAATACTTCTGGGAATTGGATTAATATAATGTATCAAAAAACTATAGATGAATATATTATTGGGTGGGTGCTTTCAGAAAATATTAATATTGGAAATATTGAATATACACAAATCCAATTTGTTAATTTTGAAAAAAATAGTTTTTCAGAAAATTATCTTATGAGAATTACCCATATACATCAGGAAAATGAACCATTTATTCTAAGTAATTTTTATAAATGGAATGATAATTATTATGTTGTATGGGGACCGTTTAATAGTAATAATTATCATTATAGCAGTAAACCTGGTGTCTATACATTAAACACAGAAACTTCGGAATTAAGACATGTAACTTATTTAGGCTCTTATGGAGTAACTAGTCATGCTTGGACAATTATTACAGAAGATTCTAAATATTTAATTCAAGATTCTGGTACTAGCGCAGGTGTAAGGGGTATAACAGCATGGCGATTACATGATTTTGAATTAGTTTATTCTGGAGGATATTATTATTTTATAGAAAATAATTATTACCCGCCAATAATTAATAATAACATTATTGAAGTTGTTTATATGTATAATGAATGGAGTATTGATAGAGGAAATTTAGATGAAGAGTTGGTATTATTTGGACAAAGATTTAAAGAAGAAAATCCAATACCCATTGAAGAATCTTCTGATATTGGGATAATTATTAGATGTTCTTTTAATTTAGATACAGGTGAGCGTAAAATACTCATGGGTGATTTTATAAGGTTAGAGTAATTCTTAATAAATGAAAACGCCGTCAATCGTAATTATATGATAAATACATTTTATTATTAAGGTCCTGATAAACGATGCCATATAACATCTTTTTCGCATGCAGCTAATAAAAATAAGAATAAGAACAAAAATAGAGCAAAATACGTAAAATTTAATTTTTTCATAAGTAACCCCCAATCATATATTTTTTCTTTCATTATAATGAAAGCATGTTATTAATAATATTAACATTTTCTCCTATTTCTAAAATAATTGAACCTTGTTCGCCGAAATTTATATATGCATTATTATTACTATTCCATGTTATTTCCATTAATGAATTGTTATTAATAATATTAACAGACAGATTTAGTATTTCATTATAATAACTATTAGTTACCTCAAATAATTTTAAGGAATATTGAGAGAATAAACCAATATCTTCAATAAAAACAAATGAAAGCATATATGTTCTTGAATCATTAAAGTATGGGAAATCAATATCTCTGCACCTGTATTCATTAAAATTGAGGTTGTATATAAACATGGATGAACCTTCCCAATATTGCTGTAATACCAGCAATTCATTGTTGTCCGGATAATAATCCAAAAGCAGGTACTTTATACCATCTATATCCCCATTATGGGTATCCCAAAAATTTGCAGTTTTTCCATTATGATTAATGGCTAGTAATGGCCCGCGCCTATTAATATTGCTGTGTTGTTCTATTACTTTGTATTCCGTGTTTTGCAAATACTGATAGTAATTACCGCTATTCTCATTTTCTTCTAAGTCGCCATAAAATGATTTTTGAGAAATATCGTTTAAAAAAATATACCCTTCTGCTTCATAATCTTGAGAAATTATCAAATGCCAGCCCGGTGATTTTTCTGTTTGTGATATATAAACGTATTTATGGTCAATTAAGAAACACTCACTTTCTTTTGTATTTTCTTTATACATCAAAATAGTATCTCTATTTCTATATTTAATATATCCGTTGATTGGATTAATTAACGGCTCTTTGCGTAATTCAAAATTGGATATTGACAGCATATTAATGAGATCTTCGTTTTTATTTTCTGCTGTTATTTCTTTATTTATGCAGCTAAAACACGCTAACGCGAGAAATATAATTAATAATGAATGTCTATTTTGTGTAAACATTTATAATCCTGTCCCTTCTACCATATTTTAGCTGAAAAAGCGCACAAAGACAAGTGCCTTTGTGCGTTAAACAAAATTAATTTAGAATAAAGCCTATTTTACACGTATTTCAAAATGATGGATTCTGAATAATAATATTTCCAGGAATATTATCTTGTATTCTTATATGACTTCCAAAAACCCAGCCAGTATATTCTGCGAACATCTCTGGAAAAACACCACGCATACTAAAATCATACCATTTTTGTCCGCCTCCGCTATCTGGCCATACCCAATTAGCCGCTGAATCAAATTGGATTTGATACCAATAATCTTCAACATTATTTACTGTAGTTTTTGTTTCTGAGCGATCAATAATCTCAAAACACTGCATTTCCCACGTATTGATACCATCTTTGTCATAATGTTTATACTTATCCATAACTTCAAAACTTAGCTGCATTATGACATTCGAATTTATATCCGGTCTTTCGTATAATGAAGCACCGCTAGTGTCTATTGTTCCCATAACTCCACGCAGTGTGGTAGTTCCAGGTTCAATACTATAAGGGATAGAATTTATCTGACTATTAGTTCGTATCAGAGATGTTGTGTTTGTGCCAAGTACCAATCTTCTAGCCTTGAAATTATTGTTCCCGATCCACTCTTCATAGGTAACAATATCATAAATCATAATACATAATTTATTATTGTACATACCTCTTAATAACACACGTTTTTGATCAGCGCTAAAATCTATAAGAGTATCATGATTGGCCTTTAACGGATCAGCCTCATATTTTAATGCAGGGGTTATAATTTGAGGTACGGTAAAAACCAATTGATTATCTAAAGTTCTTACCGCATAATAATTTCTATAACCGCTTGGATTGCTGTTTTCATCTGAACTCAGCATAAATATGTATTTATTATCCCATATTTTCCAGTCAGTTGGTCTTGTGAAATCTCCTCCCGGACCTGAATTAAATACTCTTGCGTTTAGTTTATTAAGTAAATTATCGTCTCTATATAAACCTTCGGGCCATGCATTTGGCAGATTAGACGAATCTATACCGAAAGCCGGTAAATGAGGCGCATCGATACTTGCGTGTCTTACGTAAGAAACGATATAAGAATTTCCATGAGGATTTTCTGATATATATTTCCCATTGAACAATGATAAAAATTCAGAATTATTTATTAATGTTATACCTTGATCGTAGACATACTTATAACGTTGTGTCCCTTCATAACTTTCCAAAAGCAGTGTATTAGCTAAGCGAGACTTATAAAATAATAACGGACTAGATGATCCGTTTACGGTAATGGTATCTATTACCCGCTGTTGAACATAGTCAAATAATATGTATTGATATTGTCCGTTTGTGTTAGTAGCTGCTTTGTCTTCTATTTCAATTATTATGTCATTGTAATTGCCAAAGTAAACGCGGCGCCATAGACTATGAGTATCTTCTGTCCATTGAATCATTGTGTGAAGGTGAAGACCAATACCATCATATCTAAAAAATTGAGGTGTATTTTGCATATTTACATCTTGAATCAACTCAGCACTACTCGTCGATTTTGTACAAGAAGAAAACAAGGATAAGAATAAAAAGAAGATTAAGGAATAAAAAATATTCTTTTTCATATAAACTCCTCTGCCCATATTTTATCAAAAAAACGCACAAGGGCAAGCCCTCGTGCGCTTGAGAATCTAGAAAATATCAACGTGCGTTTACATATACTTCTTGGGTAGAAACGATAGAGCCATTTACGTTACATGGATTAAATATAGGCCTTCTATCTGTTCCAGCTAGAACAAAGTGACTTTCATTATTACTTGATATTTCAATTATGTAACCTATAAGCGCTCCTCTGATTAATTGATCTGAACCAAAAGTAACAACAATTTCTGTTCGTCTTAGTGATAATAATACACGCTCTGCCAGCATTTCTCGATTAGCTACTTTTCCATTAGTAAGTATAATATTATCGTTTCTAGCTTGCATTATAATACTTGTCATTTCGGAAGACGAAATATTTGTTCCTGTCAGTAATTGCGGAATAGCACATATTACAGTTGCTTCGCATGAATGAAATGCAGTTGAATCTCTTGATTGAGCATTAATTAAATGCATTGATACACAAAAGATAATCATTATAAAAATTATTTTTCTCATTTTTTCCTCCTAAGGATTGTACCCAAAGCAAAACACAAATGTTTTACTTTAGGTAATAGATTAATTATTCTTGTTGTTTTGTTCCTGAAAAACGATGCCAATAAGCACCTTTACCGTATTTGATTCCTCCCTCATCTAGCTGTTTACTTTCAATCCATAATGTATCTTTGTTTACAAAATGAAATGTTGCTTCGATGAACCAACAGGTTTCTGGAGAGGTTATATCTCCGTTATATGCATTAATATTAATTGTATTAATGTCGCTTAAAGCTATATCTGTTATAAAAAAACGACCATCTCCCCCTATTTCAAGAAAAGGCTTAGGAGCTGTTACATCGATATTAGTAGTAGTATGAAGAATATATTCTCCAATACCCCACGAATATTCCTTTTGATATGATGATCTAGCATTTTCTTCTTCGATTTCTTCCTTAGTCATTTTTTTGCTTGCTATGTATGACCAATTTGGCTGCCAAACACCATTTAAATCAATGATTTTTGCAGTAAAATTAGGATCGATTGTTACGTGAAAATAATTATCATTATTTTCTTTTATACAAGAAATTAACAACATCGCAAACAAAATTAGGAAAAATAACGATTTTTTATTTTGCATATACATGTACACTCCTAGTACTGGTAATTTATCAAAAATAAAGATTGATGTCAATGAAATGTGAGGTATTAAATATAAATCTGAATGCTTTGAATATAAAAAATAATTATAAATGTCATGTAATTTTATATATGATAAATATCACAGATAAAGCAAATTTAATTGATTGCATTTTGATTATAGATAAGACAAAAGAAAAGTTTAAAATTTGAATTACTGCTTATAAAAAAACGTACAAGGGGTGTAAGCCCTCGTACGTTACTTTATTAATACAATCTTACTGTGAGTTAGAAAGGACCATCATGTTCATCAAAATCACTTATTCTAAAAGGATTACGAAACAATTCTAATTGTCCTAAAATACCTTCTTCATCATCAGGCAGCGTGAATAGGGGAGTTAATAACATTCTTCTGTCACTTGTTACTTCCAATCTTAAATTGCCGTCAGGAAAAGCAGATACTGTTTCAAATGTTCTATCATCTATCTGTTTTAATAGATATGTGCCTTCTCTTATAGCAAAATAGAGAATTTCTTTATCAATTTCCATGTAATAAAGACATCCTGTAAGATCAACTAAGCGATATTCTGTTAATGCAGGAAGTCTCCCCCAAATACCTACAAGAGGATATTCAAAACTTGCTTGTTGTCCAACCCTTTCATGTGTTCCATAAGGAATATTATTCCCTTTAAGCGCAAAATTAGTGAGATTAGTATTAAACTCAAAATTATAAATACCGGAAAAAAATGTATTTTCTAGGACACGAAGTTTATTTAGCTCTTCTGTTTGATACATAAATGAAAACCGTTCTTTTCTTAGTCTTTCTTGATATAAAATACTTCCAGATGGTATTTCTAATTTGTAAAATATTATACGCGGCGTCATAGGTCCCATCCAATCTATAGTGGAAATAGATCTATCTACAAGATGTCTGGCGTCTGTAAGAAGCCAATAATGATCAGTAAGCAAGTCGTGATTCTCTCCGATCAAAAGTGAAAGTGAAACGGTTGTAGAATCATTGCCCGTTGTATTTTCGCTTAAAACGATTATTTCTTCTTTTTCATCTTTTGTATTTCTATCGCATGAGAGAAAAAGTGTAATACAAAATAATAACAAAAACATTTTTTTCATTTTCTCCTACGTTATAATTTAGTGTATTAAAAAAAACGCACAAAGGCAAGTGTCTTTGTGCGTTTTTATTGCAGTTTGTTTAAGCTCTTTTAATTTGGACTCCATCGCCCGTTTCTTATAACGTATGTGCCTGCAACTCTTCTGTTATTGTTGTAGAAAGAATCAAAATCATTGTGAAATGCTACAAAACGTAATCTTCCCAGTGTTACATTCTTGCCAATAGTTATGCTAGTTGTTGGATTATCAAAAAAAGAAAATCCCCCTATGTAAGTAACACTGTCAGGAATCGATATAGAGGTTAATTGATTTTCGCGAAACGCGCTGTCGTGTATTTCTGTAACGGTGTTTGGAATTACAATAGAAGTCAATCGATTTCGGTGGAAAGTCTCTGTAGAAATTAAAGTAACTCCAACAGGTATGACAACAGAAGTAAGTTGATTATTAAAAAAAGCACCCATCCCAATAGAATTTCCCCTGGCTGGCATAACAATGTTTATTAGTTGATTGTCAGAAAAGGCATACTCACCAATAGATGTAACACTATTAGGTATTGTAACTGATGTTAACTGATTAAATCTAAACATGCCATCACTTATGATTGTAATGCTTGAAGATAAACGAACAGACCTCAATTGATTACTAATAAAAGCGCCTTCTTCAATAACAGTAACACTGTCTGGAATCGAAATATTTCTAAGCTGATTACGGGCAAATGCTTCTTTGCCAATGGATGTAACACTATCAGGAATGATAAGAGAAGTTAGATGATTGTCTGCAAATGCTCTTTCTCCAATAGTCGTAACACTGTTAGGTATGACAAGAGAAGTGAGCTTATTGTTTCTGAATGCATTAGAACCAATAGTCGTAACACTATTAGGTATAATAATAGACACCAATTGATTGCCTAAAAATGCATCAGAGCCAATTGTAGTAATATTATTGGGTATAATTATTGAAGTTAGTGGGTTATTAATAAAGATGTTGCTTAAACGTGTTATACCAGCAGGTATAGTAACAGAAGATAATTGATTGCTGCCAAATGCATTAGAACCAATTGTAGTAACACTATCAGGTATTTTAATGTTAGTCAGTTGATTGTTTAAAAATGCATTAGAACCAATTGTAACGACACTATTGGGTATTGTAACAGAAGTCAGTTGGTTATTAGAAAATGCGCTTCCGTCAATTAAAGTCACACTATCAGGTATGTTAATACTAGTCAATTGATTAAACGAAAATGCGCTTTGTTCAATTGTAACGACACTATTAGGTATATCAATAGAAGTTAATTGATTACCGGAGAAAGCATTTTGCCCAATTTTAACAACGCCATTAGGTATGATAACACTTGTTAGCTCCTTGTTCCTAAACGAATTATTTCCGATTGTTAGTACAGGTCTACCATTAATGTGTGACGGAATGACGACAGAAGTTTCTTGACCTACATAATAGGCAATAGAGCCATTCATATCATAAATAAAGTCACTATCAAATTGCGAAGCATTTGTTGTACACAAAAGAAAACATGCCGTGCACAGAAACAAACATGCCAAATGCAGATAAAACCTCAGTGTTATCGCTATTTTTTCTTCTTTCATAAACCTACCTCCCTGATCCCGTTGGTCTTCTTTGTTGTTCAGCATAATAATTAATAAATGCCGTCGTATTATTACTTTGTGCTCCAAAACTTAAGAATTTCTGTCTAGCCGTATCTGGATTATAATTGTTATAAAGAAAAAAATACATGTTGATAATTTGATCTTGAGAAAGAAGAGCTTTATTTGTATTGGGTGCGTTATTAAAGCCGCTCATTGCAATAGCGCCAGTTGAAACTGGAAATGCCGATCTATTGCCATAATCATAGAAAAAGATTCCAGGATCTTTGGCAGTACCGCCTTCTTTATATACTAAATGTACATGCGATGCTGTGGTATATGTTCCTGTATTTCCCATTGTTCCGATAATCATATTTTGCGTAACGCCGCTTAAACTGCCATTGTCATTAATTCGGACATTCTCTGTAGCGAATGTGCTAATATAATCTTTTATGGAAGAACTGCTTGCATGACCGTAAGATATGCTCCTATTTCCGTTAGAGGTTATTATTTCCAAACCGCCTGTTCTTGTAAAACTAAGGCTTAAAGTACCGTCCATTGGAGCAACAAGTATATTACTTCCTCTTGCTCCTAAATCCCATCCTATATGCGGCTCAAATATAGCTTTTCCGTCCCAATAAACGGCTCTAATACCGGAATTTGTTGTGATTTCTCCTCCACCATTTGCAAAAACTTGCGGACCGCTTTTCCCATGGGTTGCCATATTAGCAGTATTTCTAATAAGTAAATCAGTTGAATCTACGCCTTTTAACGCATTTGTAAAATTGGTAATTAGACCTCTAACCGCAATAGTATCTGCTGCATGTTTAGTAGCATCATCTGCCTTTAAAGCGTTTTCTAAACTAAGTGCTGTTGAGTTTAAAGTATCGAACATACTAATTGCGGTTCTAAAATCATCAAAGCACATATTGGTATGACCCATATTGTATATAAGCCACATGGTCTGATTATCCAACTGATTTATCTCACCTTCTACTCCGAGCTCTTCAAATAAATCAAATGTATATTTACCATCCCATTCAAAACGTGCTACACCATCTTGCATTATCAGTTTCCAATAATCCGCACTTGAATCATAATTACTGTCAACATAGTTATTAAAGTAATCTTTGTCACCTGTCATGACAGACATCATATATGCGGCTATGTCATTTGCCAAGTTTTCATCATACGAAACTTTTTCACCGCTTAATATCATTTTTAATGCCATCGCTGTATGCGCTTCTGTTGCTGCTCTTGTTTCCAGATAGTTGTCATCAGTTACAATGCCGTCCCTATAAGCCTCATGTCCGAGTACTACTGCAAGAAGGAATTGATCTTCTGCGCTCATATCTTTTGAATAGCCTTTAAGGTTTATCATTCTTCTTCCATCTTCTCCAATTATAGTCTGTGCGTAATAGTCGCCTTCTGCATTAGTGTTTATTACAGTTCTGTCCTTAAGTATATCCCATAATTGGTCTTTTTGTACATTGTCTCCGTAACCGTATTGAGCTCTTAATGCGATTAATGCGTCAAAGTCATTTTTCTTGCCGTAATTGGTTATTTGCGAATTTACATTCCAGACCTGAAGTCCCCTCATAGAAGAAAGCAGATTATCCATACTAACATTTGCGCCTCCTGTGCCTACATTCATAGTTACACCATCTCTGCCTAAGTTTAGCTCTAGTATGCCGCTGTTTATTTTGTTGTTGCTAAGGAGTCCCAAGTTAAGTACATTCAATGTAAAGTCGTTCCCAAGCGCATAGTTTACGCCTTGTCCTGCTAGAGAGCCTATTAGTCCATTTAAGTTTTGCAGGTCTTGTTTATTCCCTTTATTAAAACCTTTCAGATAAGATGAATTAGTACCTGTGTTTACAGCCCTTAAGCTGGATGTTGTAAAGGTGCCTGCCATAGACACAAGTGAACTATTTAGGATGTTAGTATAATTAATTGCATCTTTGTTAAAACCCCAGCTTCCATTTTCATATGTTATTCCGCTGATAGCGCTTGTCGCAAATGATGTTGTGAATGTTTGAACTCCTTTCATTCCTGTTTCTATCATTACTTTGCTTATTGAGCCGTTAAATGTTGTTGTAAGGCTGGTTGTAAGTCCGTCAAAAATTCCAGCAGAGGCAGCGTTTACAGCATTTGAAAAAATGGATTTACCTACGGATAAAGCTGCTTCATCAAATGATTTATATCCGTAAGCTACATCAAGAGTACCGAATAATATATCGCTGGCAGAACCTATCAGTGTTGATACTGCGATTGTAGGTATAAGCGATAAACCTGCCGAAGCAAAACCTGCTGCGACTGAGCAAGCTATCGAACCAACATCTTTAAGAGAAGGAGCTTTGAACCAGCTGCCTTCATCATTCCACATTCTTTTTTCCCATGGGGGTAATGCAAGTTCGGCGTATCCTTTTTGGTCAATATTTTCCCAGTGAATAAATTGAGAAATCAATCTGCCAAGCTCACCGTATCCATCATCTTTATTCGGTGCGTATCCGATATGTGCGCCGAATTTACCCGGTGATAATTGTCTGCCTCCTTCTATGGGCGTTGGGTTTTCGTTTATGCCGAATACTTCTGCAGCGATAGTGTGTACTTCCATATATACGTTTTCTACCAAACCCCATACAGCTATGGAGTCAAGCGTTGCAAGGTAATATTCATCCAAGTTTGTCTGCAGTGATATTGGTTCTAATATATAGTCTTGATACCCAATAACTGTAACTATTTCTGATATTACCGCTATAAAAAGAGTTGAACCTTTTACAACTTCTTTTTTATAATTATCTCCGCTTCTGCTCCAAAGTCCGTTGAATATAAAGGCATGATCCATGCTTTCTCTAAAATTTTGGTTTGCAGCTTCTACATTTCTTTCCAGTTCTTTGACAGCTTCGTCTGCTGATAAGCGCGCGCTGTATGCGAGTTTTCTTGATTCGCTTGCCGCGATTTCTGCGTTTGTTTTTCTTGCAAGATCAGAAGCAGCAGCCTTGTCTATTGCTGCATTCCAAATTTGGATTCCGCCAAGTCCTCGTCCTGCTGTAGTGCCGGCTGTGTTCGCTATATTATTTATTGAACCAAAGGCGCTTGTTAAGTTTGCGATACCGGATGATTGTAAAAGTTCTATTATTAATGACTGTGCCTGCGGAAGCGCATTACGAATTCCTAAAGGCTCTCTTGTGTCTATAAAGCGGGACATTCGTTCTGCTTCTGCGCCTACAAGAGACAAGAATGATTCTGATGACGCGTTATCCGCAGCTTCGGCAGCTTGCTTAAGCCATCTTTCTTTATCCTCAAGTCCTGCGAGGTAAATTTCTGCCCATTCATTGTTTACGCGTTCGTACTCATTTGTAAAATTTACACTCCATTCTCTGTAAGATGTTTCCATCTTCTCAAACCCTGTTATCCAGTCTAGTCTGCCTCGTTCTAGAATTAGCGCTGCAGAATTCTGCCATTCATAAAATTTATCTGTTACATCTTTTATCATCTGGCGCCATTCAACTTCTCTAGCAGAAAGTTCGGCAAGGTATCTGCTTTCTATAGCATATGATGTTAGTCTTAATAGATCGTTTCCTGCTTTATCAAATTCAAAAAAGAAATCATGATTTTGTTCCATATATAACGAAAGATTATTTTTAAGAACAGAATGCATGTTATTTAAATGATTTTTTTGAGAAATTGCGTTTGAACCGTAAGCGGTGTTTGCCGCTGTTCTTAATACAGAAATATCTATAGTTCCGTCAATGTACAAATCTATAGCAGTCGTAAAAAGAAAATCATCTATTTGCTGATTTTCTACTGCATTTATCCAATATTCATTAAAAGATAACTTTGCAATTTCTTCTGTATTTGCAGACCAGTTAAAGAAAGATATTAACGCTTCTGCAATACTATTAAACTCAAGGATGGAATCTTCCTGCATTAAATCCCAGAATGATCTAAGTTCTGTTATTTCTGCTTCTGTAAACTTTTCTGACGCTAAAAGCGCTTGGTGTACTTCTGCCCAGCCTGTTTTTATATTTCCTGTTAAGTCGCCTTCCAGCGCGTCAAGTTTTTGGCAGGAATTTAAATAATCCAGAGCAAATTTATTTGCTATAAAAAGATTCTGTGTAAGACCGTTGATCCAAAGATTTATTTTGTTTTCTGTTTCACTCATTGGGCTGCCGATACGTTCCATTGCGATATAGTTTGAATCGGTAATTTGATTAAACGCTCCAAAATCAAGAAAATGCTTGCTTCTTCTTCCGTACCAATAGCGATCGGTAACAAAATCCATTGCGCATTTGTACGCTTCATATAAATACATTTGCGAAAAACCCGTATTGTAATTATTGCCAGACAGTGTGAGGATAATATAAAATTCTAAATCCGCTTTTTCGTCGGTGCTTAATCCTTCCCATGCTTCTTTAAATAAATTTTCTGTATCGGTAAAAAGAGGATTGCCTCCGATTACTTCACCGATAGATTTCATTGTTGTAATAAACCAATCAACCTGGGTTCCTACTTGCAGTTCAAAAAGAGCATTCATCTCTTCTGTGCCGGCTAAATATTCTGTTAAAAATTCTAAATCATCATTTGAATTTGCCAAAGAGGAAATCAAATAATTTCTCGCATAAGACCATTGCAGGAACTTGCTTTCGTCAGCAAAATATTCTGCCATTCTTTGGCTTAATGCTCTTAATGATTCGTCATAAAGAGTAATCTCGAATCGTTCGCCTTCCGGGATAAATGTCGTTGTAAAAAATTCTTCTAATTCATTAATATTTGGGTCTAAAGAAAAAGCAAGGCGCCCGTCTCTAAGCATTATATAATTTTGATCAATTTCTCCAAGATGGTACAAAGAATCCTGCCATCCGTTAAATAAGTTTTGGTTTGTTATATACTCCTGTGCAGTTGCTGCCATAACAGTTTCTGCGGCATGAAGTATTTTAATTTTTCTGCTAAAACTCTGTTCATAAGCAGAGTATAATGCGTCATATTCGGGGTTGTTGTAAGTGCGTGCTGTTTCGCTATTACCATAAAGATCAGAAAGTACTGTTAATACAGTCTGCGCTCTTGATAATTTTGTTTTACAGTTTTCCAGGTCAATATTATCAGTTCCTAAATATGATGTACCTGCCCATCTTTGTATAGCATCCTGTTTTTCGTATTCATAACGTTTAAAATCTGTTGTTTCGTACGCTTTTTTTAGAACGCTGTATTGTGTGTCATAAAGGCTGCCGATTTCAAAAAATTTGCCTGCTTCGATCTGATACAAGTTTCTTGCGGTGTTATACGCTTCTTCCTGAGCTTTTAATTCTCTTTCTTTAGCTAATAACTGTTCTCTTACTTCAATCGGATCTTGTCTGGAAAACTCAAACATCCCGGCAGTTTTTAATATTTCGCTGTATTGTGATTGCAGCGCGTTTAACTGAGCAGCGGTCCTTGATGCTTCATTTGCATACAACATGTAATAAATCGAAGAATCTGCAGACGCATTATAATTGTCTCTTTGAGAATACAATACAAAAGCATCATTAACCCTGTTTTGGTAATATGATACATTAAACATCGCATCTGTTAATAAGCCTTCTTTAAAAGACGTAGCTTTTGCCAAGTTAGAATCTATTTCCAATATATATTCATCGATTAGGTACTGGCGCCAATGGGTATCATGTTCAGAAAAATCCTGTGTATATACCGCTATATAATCTAAAAATGAATTTTCCCAATAATAGATTTCTAATTCCAGCCATAATGGAATATTATAGAAACAGTTTTCGAATTCTGTTATAAACTGCACTGCGTTTTGAGAAATATCTCCGGGCTGTGCTATTATTGAAAGAAAAATATCATCGATATCAGGAAAAAATCCTGTTTTGTAAATTAAACCGTAATCATTAAATAATAAAGATAATGAATCAAGAGAATTCTGCCAATTTTTTTCCTGCTCTGATGTTTCAAGAGATCTGTAAATTTCGGTTAGTGCGTTCTTGTCTTCTTCTAATAGAATATTTCCGCTTTCCAGCAGTTCTAAAATAAACTCTCTTGTTTCTCTTTGTTCTGCGATTCCCCAGTATAAGCCTAATTCTAAAGTGTTATAATAAACGGAATTATTTCCTGTCTGCCCAAAATACCTAAAACCGTCTGCAAGATAATTATACCTTGCATTAAAATCCATTAGATGATAATTTTCACGGTTTACTGCAGAAGCCGAAAGAAGAGAAGTATATTCAGCGTTTAATTTAAATAATTTTTCTTCTTCTCTCTGCATTGCCGCGGCAAGGTTTTGCAGCGCTTCTTGATGTTGTTGAATATTCCCGCCAGCTTCGTTTAGTTTTTTTAATTCAATCTCATAAGCTGCGAGAGAATCATTGTATGCAGTTTTTGCCGCTTCCCAGTTTCTGATTCCTTCGGCTTCAGTAATTCTGCCTGCGCTTAGTTCGGCAGCATAACCCATTACTGTTTCTGCTATAGAAGTTTTTCGTTCCCAGTAAAGAACAAGCGCTTTTGCTCTGATAAGCGCAATCTGGTATTCATCCAAAAAGAAATCTTCGCTTGACGCGTCAGGAGATAAAATATCTTTTAATGCTCCTGCTCCAAGAAGTTCGGCATAGTCCAAAAGGATTCTATCCCGCGCGTCTAATGCGTTTCTCATGTACATGTCATGCAAATCATTTGATTTTTGCATTTCTATTGTATTATTTTGGTCTTTCCAAAATTGCGCGCTGTCCCTTGCAGAGATCGCGGCAGAAGCGCTGATTAAATACATGTCTATCAGAGCTTTAACTCTTGTTGTTCCTTCGCCTATGCGCATAGCCATGTTAAGTTCGAATTCTTTTCTTGCTTCGTTTATATTTCTTTCAAAATCTTCCGAAATATTTTTGAATAAAGCCTCGCCGTTTTGGAATAGTTCTTTTGCGTTTAACTCCCATCTTTGGCGTTCTTCTTCCATCTGATTAAACGCGGCAAGCCACATTTCTTCTCCTTCGGCAAACAGCCTAAAAGAATCCTGCTCCCATTCAATGCGTCTGATAAAAAATCTTTCTTCCGCTTCTTCCCACGCTTTTAGACCTCTCTCAAATTGTTCCCTGTAAAGTCTGAGCCATTCTTCGCCCATTATTGCAATGTCGCCTGTGCCGGCTTCGGCCTGTTCGATTCGCGTGTTGAGTTCGTCAATGCCGATTTTGCAAGCGGCTTCTGTTTCTGCGATTAGTCTTTCTGTGAATAAACGGGCAGCTTCGTTTTCGCTTTTACTGCGAAGACTCCAGATATCCCTTGTTCTGCGGCTGGAAAAAATTCTTTCCTCTCTTGCCGCAATGTTTTCAAATTCTCTTTTTATAGAACTGCTTTTTTCTGCGGCAGTATTTTGTATTAGAGAGTTCATGGTTTTGCGCAGTTCTGCGGGAATATAAGCTAATAATTCCGGATATAAATGAAGAACAGAACTTTCTATATGGTTCTGCGCTTCTGCGCGCCACATTTGCAGATCTCTTGAGAACTCCCTGTTTTCTTCGCCGGGACGAATAACAAGCGGGTCGCCTGTTTTATCATCAAAAATTATGTTTCCGCTTTCATCAAGATGCCACGAATAATATTTTTGGGTTTCGCCGAATTTTGACGAAATCTCCATCATTGCTTTTTCTGCGGCTGCTCCGAAAAACCTGCCCAAAAGCCACTGCGAAAATCTTTTTTCCAGTTCTTCGTTGCCTAATTTTTCCAATAGGTCTTTTGCTTCGTTAAATTGCGATATATCTTCATATATATTGAAAGCAATTAACTCCCATGCAGCGAGTGACTGCGTTAAGCCAAATCTGGCTTCTAAAAGCCATTGTTCCGGGGTTATTTCCCTGTCTGCTCTGCTAAAGCTGTTGTCAAACACAGTCTTGTTAAAACCTTTAACTTCGCTGAACGAAGCCGGGCTAGACTGCGCAAGAATACTGGCGGGAAAAGTTCCAAGAATCAGAATCAATGTTAAAAAAATTGAAATTACTTTGGTTAAAAAATTGTTTGTCATATTTTTCTCCTAATTTAATTTTTAACCCGCACAAGCGGGTTTTTTTTAGTAATAGATACAAGTGACGGTATTAATGTAATTGAACAAATAAATGAACCTGCCACTCCAAGCGCGCCCATAAGTGACAATGTTCTAATCAATGTGTTGGCATTTTCTGCAAGAAAAAGAAAAGGGATTGCCGCTATTATAGTTGTACCGGTTGTGGATAAAAGCGCCGGTAACTTGCTTCTTAGCGCGCAATAAATCGATAAAGTTGTTTTTCCCCGTAAACGAATACTGTCAACGCACAGGATAGTAGCGTTTACTGTAATTCCGCTTACTGCGATAAAAGCGCACGCAATCGCGGAGTTATATGCGCTGCCTGACAGCGTAAGGAAAATTGCCGGAATTGCCAGAGAGGGCGGTACTGCTGACAAAACAACCAAAGGAACCAAAAATGATTCATTAATAGAAGCGATAATTATATAGCAGAAAATAATTGCAAGTAAAAACGAAAGAACGGTTGCTGATAATCTTTCGCTTTGTTTTACCGCTTCCGGATCAAACTCGATTGAATAACCCGGCGGCAAGTCCATTTTTTTTATTACATGATCGAGTTCGTCTTTAACACGGCGCGGATCCATCGGCTTTGTTGCGATTGTAATAGAAGCATATCTTCGTCTGTTGTCCCTCCTTATACTTGACGGTTCTGTTTCTTCTCTCGTGTGCATAAGAGTATCAAGACGCATTGACGAAACAAGAAGCCCTGTAACGACTTCTTTAGTTTGGCGTTCTGTACCGGCGCCGGTTTTAATTCTTACATCTGTTTCGCCGTTTGAGTCAATTCTTTTGTAGGCGACAGGACCGTATACTCCAAGCCTTGCGCGCGAAGCTGCAGTATAAAAATCTGTATTTGACTCTGCCAAAATTTCTCTGTCAGGCAGAAATACCAATTTTTTGCTGCCTTGTTTAAAGTTAAGCACCCTTTCTGTTATTAATGGATGGCTTGCGCATAAGTATGCAAGTTCTTCTGCGAGTTCTCTGCATTTTTTATCATCGTCGCCGTAAACAAAAACTTCCCAATAGCGGTCTTTTGCAGAGTTTTCATGAAAGAAAACAAAGCCGCCCGGGATATATATTTGTTTTATCTGTTCCCTTACTAAATGTGTTTTTGTCTGCGCCGGGTCAAAGGAAACAAGAAGAGAACCAGATCCTGTTTTTGCGCTTGTTTCAATGTTCTTTACGCCTTCTAGACTCATAACTTGCGTACTGTATTCTGCGAGAATACGATCAACTTCTGTTGAAAGAAGTCCTCCGTCAAATTCAACCTGTGCGTATATTGAATCCTGAGAACTGTAAACCGATGTATCTGTTCCTTTAATAAATAATAGAAGTACCGCGGAAGCAGTAATCGCGATACAAGCTGTTATGATTATTGCAGAGCTGCGTGTGCAGATACTAATAATTTTTGCTAAGGCTCTGTTAACGTTTCGGGAAAAATTGCGGTAAAAATATTGATTTTTATTTGCTGAGATGTTTATTTTGCAGGATTTTATTCCCCACAGTAAAAGCGGCGGCAAAAGGGTAAGGCTTAAAAAAAGCGATACGATTGTTACAACCGCGATTGAATATGCGATTATTCTTACTTCGCTGTCTTGAACCGCAAACAGAGGTATAAGAGCTGCGACAGTCGTCGCTCCTCCGGCAATTAATGCTCCGGTTATCGAAGATAGTGACAAAGAAGCGGAAGAATAATCAATGCATTTGCGCAGTTTTTCGGAACAGAGAATGACAGCGTCAATAGCCGTTCCTGTTCCTGCGGCGATTCCTGCTAATAAAAGGCGGTTAAGCGTTAAGCCGCCGAAAGAAAGAATAGCAATAGAAAACATGCAGATTAACGGGATCGCCAATGCGCAGAATAAACCCGAATAATTAAATCCTTTTTTTCTATTTAATAAAAAGCTTACTAATGCAGCCAAAACTGCACCTGACAAAGCCGCGTAAAAGACAGATTTAAATGCCGCGTTTTCTTCCGCTCCATGGTCAGTTAAAACTGTAAATTCCAGCGGCATATCTGACGGTTGATCCGGGAAAATATTTAACAAGATGTTTGACAACTCTTTTTTAATATCAGAAGAAAGTCTGCGCAGATCCGCTCCGTCGCTTCCCATAACCGCAATGCCGGCTGTTTTCTTGCTATTTAACCGTGAATAAATATCCGGCTCTCTTTCCTGTTCCGTAATAAGCGCAATATCAGAAAGTTCAATAAATCTTCCCTCGCTGACCGGTATAAGCGCGTTATCAAGCGAAGGATAACGGCTGTCCACAGTTACGATTATTTCTCTGTTTGCATATGTAATTGTTCCGCCGGAAAAAATCGAATCGTTCATCCCAAGAAAAGCGGCAGCGGCGGATGGTTCCAGATTTAAGATACTTAATTTTTCTTGATCAAAAATAATGTTTATTTCTTTTAAACCCGCACCGGAGACAATGACTTCTCCCGCGCCTTCTAAACTTTCCAGTTTTGGCTTTACGATTTTTTCCAGTATTTGCGCTGTATTATTAAGGTCATCTGTAACAACAGCGGCAGACCATACAGGAATTCTCGAATTATTAGAACTTAAAATTTCCGGTCTCTGCGCAGAAGAAGGAAGCGTTTCGTATACTCTCTGGGCGGAGTCCTGTACCGCTTCGTATCTGCCTTGCGTACTTTGATATTTCCGCGCAGGTCTAAACTGAACAAATACATTTGACAGACTGTTTTCGCTGGAACTTTTTACTGAGACAACACCCGGAATCGAAAACAAAGAATCTTCTAACGGTATAGTAATGCTTTTTTCTATATCAGCCGCGTTAATTCCGTAGTGTTTTATTCTTACAACATATGAACCTCCTGTATTTTGTTTTATTCTTTCGCTGGAATTTATTATTACAAACAACGATACTGCGCAGAGACCTGCCAGTATGCAAAGGCTTGCTTTTTTTCTCTGCAGCAATGATGTCAGCGTTTTCATTTTTCCTCCGTTTTGATTTTCCATTTAAAATAACTGATTAAAACCGGAGGGATCGCAAAAAGACTGAGCAGTGTAGAAGCTGTTAAACCTCCAAGCATTGCAGAAGCCATAGATTTTTGTGAATTGCCGAGAGGACTCAGTATCAAAGGTATCAGCGCAAAAATTGTTGTTATCATTGTGATTAAGATTGCTTTAAGGCGCTCGCGCGCTCCGCTGTAAACAGCCGCAGCGGGAGAGAGACCCGCTTTTATTTTTTCATCGCTGATTTCGAATAAGATAAGGCTGTTATTTATTACAAGTCCAAAAAGCGCTGCAAGTCCGAGAATAGCGCCGGAATCAATTTTTGCGCCTGTAATTAAAAGAGCAGGACCTGCTCCGGCAAGAGAGAAGGGAATGCTCATCATTAAAATTAACGGAAGCAAAAAGGATTCAAACTGCGCTCCCATGGTCATGTAAAGGAGAACTAATATAAGGCACAAATAAATAAGAAGAGAATTTTTATAGCGTTCAAAAACTGATTCATCTGCCCGTTCTGCGATTCTTTTAAAAGCAGACGGAATATTTTTTGCAGAACTGCCTGCATTAATATCCGCATAGAGAACATCGGATCTATCAAGCCTTGCAAGAGACGCTTCCGCTTCTCTTCGTTCTATTCTGCTGAGGGAACCAAGATATGCAGACTTACCTTCGGCAGTTCTTATTGGAATTTGTTCTAGATATTTTATTGTGTCTGTGTTGTTTAAGCTCTTTCCTATTACGCGGATATCAAGAGGTCTTCCTTCAATTTCGAGCTTTGCCGCGACAGCGCCTTCGTTTAAAATAAAAAGCGTTTCTGCAATCTGCATAGCCGGAAGAGATAAGTGTGCAGACGCTTCTCTGTTGGGAAAAAGACGCAGTTCCGGTCTTTGTCCGAGCGGACGAAAACTAACAGATAAAGAAGCATTCATTGCCGCTTCATTCGCTGTTTCATACAGCTCAAAAAGTTCGCTTCTGTCTTTTCCTTTTATTACAAAAGTGCGCTCAGAAGATAATCCCAAAAGAACTTCTGCCCTGTCTCTGGGAAAGTATGCCGAAAACGGCAGTTCGCCGTAATGGTTCATTGCGGATGTAATTTCTGCAAGGGCTTTTTGCGGTTTTATTTCTTTATTTAAAATACAGCGAAGAATCAATTCTTCTTTTCTGTAATCGATGTGCGCTCTTCTTGCGGTATCGTGTTCTTCTGCGCCGGCTCTTCCGTAAACAGTTTTTACAGACGGCAGTCCTGATAAAAGTATGGAGGCTTTTATACCTGTTTCTGACATACTTTCTAAGAGAGCTCCCGGAGGAAAATACCCGGAAACCCAAACTTCTTCCGCATCGTCAGGATTAATAAAAACCATTGGTCTCATTAAAAGCGTGAAAAATCCAACAGCGCTTAAAACGATCGCAATGGCAAAAACTTTTGCCGGACGCTTTATAAGAGAAGAAAGTAAAACAGCGTATTTTTTTTCAAGACTGCCGTCTGTAACAACGGTCCTTGGCTTTTTATTTTTACCTTTAAATAATAGTAGATAAAGTGAAGGAAGAAAGAACTGAGCGTATAGCCATCCTGCGGAAACTGATGTTACAAGAGCGATTGCAATGTCACCGAAAAGGCTTCCTATAGGACCGGGAAGCATTATGATCGGAATAAAAACAAGCGCTGTTGTAATAGTAGAAGCTGCGCTGGAACCGGATATCGAAAAAACTCTGTTCCCGATTTCTTCCGGTGTTGGCGGTGTTGGCGCGGATTTATTTTCTCCGAACGACCTGTGAAGGAGATCGAGTACTAACACGCTGATGTCAGAAACAAGACCGATACCCATTGCAAGTCCGCCGAGACTCATACCGTTCAGTGATTTTCCGCATGCATATAAAACGCAAATACCTGCCGCTGCAGAAACAGGAATTGACAGCGCCGCAAGAAGACTGTACTTTAATCTGCGTATAAAAATTAACAGAACAACTGCCACTGCAATCGCTGCAAGAGCAGAAGAAACTATAAGACCCGTTATGCCGCTTACAAGCGACAATGATGAATCTGCCGCAAGTTCAATTTTTACATCGCGTGAAAATATTGAATCCGCTTCGTTTAGAATCTTTTTAATATCTCTCGATAACTTAAGAGGATCTGCTCCCGGCCTGCGGTAAACTTCTAAAGCGGCAGCTTCGATACCGTTAAAGAAAAAAATGCTCTCCCGCTTTGCAGAGGCTGTGTAAAGTCCGCCGGAATCTTCTATTTTAAATGAACCTCTGCCCGCAGGCAAAATTATCTGTGACAGCGAATGAACCGAATCCGGTCTGCCGGAACTTACAATAACGAGTTCTGTGTTTCCTTCCTGAGCGTTTCCTGCCGGAATGTCAGATGTTTCCCGCGCGATGAGGTTTGTAAATTCTGACGGAGTAAACCCAAGCGCCGCAAGCCTAAGTACGTCAATTTCTAAACGCTCTTCGTTTATTTCTCCGCCGGCAAGAATGATAGAACCAACTCCGTCTATTCGTCTAAGGCGCGCCTGCAATTCGTATTCTGCAAATTTACGCGCAAACTCTCCGTTTCCGTTATGAGAACTTACCGCGATAACCGCGCTTGGCTCATTAGCTGAGTCACCCGATGTTACTGCAGGTTTTTTTACTCCTTCCGGAAGACCCGGGTATATAGAGTCAACTGCTTCGCGGACAAGAACAGAGGCAGTCATTGGATCTGTTCCCCAGCGGAAATCGAGACTAATAATTGAGCGGTTATCGCGGGAGACGCTTTGTATTCTTTCTAACCCCTTAATTGCCGAAAAGCCGTCTTCCAGCGGAATTGTAACTAAACTTCTTATTTCGTTAGCTGCCATTCCCGGATACAGTGTTTCTACAGTGACCCTTGGAACCGACAGCTCCGGCAGTTTATTTACCGGCATCGAAACGCCCGAGAAAAGAGCCGCTATTATAAGCGCCGCCAGAATCATAATTACAGTTACCGGACGGCGGACAAAAAGATTTATTATTCCCTTCATTTCAATATTCCCTACTTAATTAGTGATATTCTGAGCTGTTTATCCTGCACATTCCCCAGACTGTCCCGCAGTCCAGGAGAAACAAGAAAATTAATAATTCCAAAGTTAGTTTGGTTAATTAAAAAACCCGCGATTTCGATTCTTTGATAATTCTCCCAGCCGATCTGAGGTTCGGTTACTGTAAAATCACCGGTCTTTATCTGGCGTGGAGAAAATGAAATTACATTATTAGAAGTTTCGACTCTAAAGAGTTCCATTAAAGAAAACGGCTCGATTGCTGAGTCTTCGGCAGTATTAAAATACAGTTCTATCCATGTTCTGATACTTTCGCCTGATGGATAGTTTTCGTCAGATATTGGAATGATATTAAAGAGTGAGTCTGCTCCAAATGATACCAAGTTTAAATCGTTTCCATTGCCGGGGGACATCGGCATTCTTAAACCTGCAAGCGCCGGCGGTTTAGAAAATCTGCCGTTAGCAAAAATTTTAAATATGTGTTCTTCTTTACTTTCGTTGCCGGAAACATCTTTTATACCTGCTCTTATGCGTAATGTAAATCTGCTTTCATATGCGGGAATACCTTCGAGCCTAAAAATAAACTCTGTGTTTATTCCCGGCACAGATTCCATTGCGATATTTGGACCGTCTTCTATCGATAAATAATTCTTTAATGTAATGCTGTCTATCGGTTTAGAAAAGACAAGTAAAAACTTATCTTGTTTTTCCCAATCTCTGTTTTCTTCGGCACCCAATAATAAAATTAAACTGCCGTCTGCTGTTATGCGGCTTGCGGATAATAAAATAGGAACTTCATAATCTGTCTGCGTTGTAAAAATGCTTAAAAAATCCTGCCCTGTATTAATTCCGCTAGTACCTGTTAATGATGAAGAAACCCGTATTTCGTAGCGGCTGTTCTGTCTCCATGGTTCTGACGGCGTTAGAATCGCAAGTCTGCCGTTATCTTCTAAACGCCAAAAACCTGTCATAGAAGGAGTAAATGAAACATTGTCATATAATGTCTGCAAAGTTACAGGCGCAGAAAATAAAAGCTGAACCTCTGTTCTTTGTTCGCTGACTTGAGCGTACATTTCGGGCAAAAAGGAAAGTAATTCCGGGCGTATATTATCCGGTCTTGTCGTAAAACTATTGTAAAAAGGATAATCCATGTTAAGCCCGTCAGAATCGTATGCTTCTGCAGAAAGACTTATAATGTAATCTTTGTTTTCTTCGAGCTGAACTAATGGAGAAAAAATTAATTTTCTTCCTTCCCAATAAAAATTTCCCCTTATACGATTGCCGTCGCTTGTGAGAGAAAAGTTTCGTTCTACGCTTGCTCTGTTTGGTTCGTTGGAAAAATTCAAAGATACTACGATTTGCTGCGGGTCGGCAAAATAACCGCTTCCCGGAGACCACGAAATAACTTCGAACAGCGAATATCTTAAGAGATCGCATGAAACAATAGAAAACAATGAAAAAATAAAAGCAAGTAAAACAAAAATATATTTTGATCTCATCTAACTGCCTCCAAATAAAGGACAAAATCTTCTTTCATATAAACGCCCTGTCCTGAGCTGATTCCGCCTTTCCCTCCGGGGATAACAAGTTTGTAGAAATGGCTGTCGTTAAAATAACCGCCGGCGCCGCCGGGTGTCAGTCCTTCCCAGCGAAGAAATAAGCGGTCGTCAGAAATCCAGCTAATGTACTGGAGAGCAACAGGCGCGAGTGTTTTAGGAAAAAACGGAGTGAGCGTTATTCTTTGCGGCATTAATAATTTTTCTTCATTGTTAAACGGCAAAGAGAATCTGATCGATATATTTACTTCGCCTGCTGCGGGATCTACCTGAACCTGATGTTCACTTGTGTTATTTGCCGTTAAAGACAAAATATCCAAGTAAGGAATATCAGAAGCAAAGCTGATCCTGTAATCGGAGCCGAGTTTTAAACCTTCGGTGTCTCTTGTCTCTCCTGATAAAATTAATGTATAAATTGTTTCCGGCTCCGGATCTCTCGTTAAAATAAAAATGACGCAGTCATTAGATAAAAACTCTGTTCTTCCTGTAAGATAGGGCTCAAAGCGAAGAGAGCGCAGCGCATTATCGCTAACCGGTTTATTAAAAGAAACTGCGATTCCCTGAGGATGACCAAAGCTTTGGTTCAAACCGTTTTCCATATTTACTGCTGTCGGAAACCAACTGCCGTCAGCAAACAGGACAGGGTAAACATTTGCAACAGCGGGAAGCGTTTGATCAAGGTCAGTTAAAAAATAACCGGAATACGTTTTGGGCAAAGGAATCCCACCAGCGCTCTTAGCGGAATCTTTTATATTCCAGCGGTAAGAAACCCAGGGAGAAAGAGCGTTTTGCGGAATTATTCTTAAAACCAGATTGTCATCTGACCATTCAAATGTTTTGCTGCCGATACCTTCTGTTGTTAATGCAGATTCTACAGAAAGCCTGTCCATTGCCGCAGAAAAATGAAATTCATAAACAATATTATTTGTTCCGACAGATTCGCCGTCCGTAGGTGAATGCCATCGGAGAATCGGCGGACTTTCTCTGTTTATTGCATAAAAAGGAACATAGTGTTCTATGCGAAGTTCCCTTCCGTCTGTTGACCTTATTGTGCCAGTTAAATTTAATGTATACCGAATCCCTGCTGTCCATCCTTGGACCGGTATAAAATATAAATCGTTCCCATGCCATATCTTGTCCCCCTTTACAGAACCATAATCAGAATTAATTTGAAAAACACCTTCGGCTTCGTTCTTTATAACTTCTGTGTCAAACCTTATAACTACAGGACTGTCCGGTTCCGGCAAGATTGAATTTGCGGTGTTCGGCTCAATTGTTAAACCAATTTGACGCAGATCAATAAAATCGCACGAGGTGTATATAAAAATATTTAGTAAAACTCCCGGCAGAATACCAAGCCAAAAAGATTTTTTACTCAGTAACCGTAACACTGGTTCCCTCCCTTAAGTCCATATTCGGCCTTAGTACAACAACCTCTCCGGCGTTTAAACCGGAAATTATTTCCCGCTCATCGCCGTAAGAAGATCCGAGAGTTACTTTTCTTTCTGCAAGGACCCTGCCGTTAATTACAAAAACGCTGCCTTCGTTATTTTTTTGGTTATATATAGAAGATTCTGGAATAAACAAGGCTGTTTCCGGCTGTCCAAGATTTACAGTTACGCGGGCAAACATCCCGGGTTTTAACTTGTTCGCGTCAGAAACATTTACATTTAGAAGCAGCACCCTAACAAGAAAACTCAAGCTCTGGCTGTCAGCCTGCGGATAAACAAGGTCGACAATACCGTCTCTTGTTTCGCCTGTTCCGTCTATCAGAACAGAAGCAGTCATTCCCTTTTCTATCCGCAGCGCGTCTTTTTCGCGCACAGGAAAAATTGCATACAACGAGGCAATGTCGATTAAACTTAAAATTTTATCCTGAGGACGTACACGTTCTCCTTCTTCCAGATAGCGCGCTCCAACAATCCCGGAAGAAGGGCTTCGCATTGTAAGTTCCGCAAGAGCAATTCTTGCAGATGTCAGTTCCTTTTCCGCCGCTTCCAGTCTTGCGTGCGCCGCTTCGAGTTCCGCTCTTAAACTTGACGTCATCAAATGTATAAGAGCGTTTTGCCGTTCTGTTTCATTTACGGGAACAGCTATCCCCGCTCTGATAAGATCCTGATCACGGCTGCCGATTTTTCTTATTTCGAGTTCTCTTTCCATCAATAGTATCTGTTCCCATTCGGTATCAAGACCAAAGCGGCTTACGAGAATTGCCTCTGTATGAATGCCGCCCGCGCTGTAAAGAGTCTCCTGATTTAAATGTTTGCGGTTGTTTTCTTCCCATCTGCGTTTTGCAAGAGCAAGCTCTGCGTCAGCTTTTTCCAGCGCTCTCAATTGGGCTTCTGCCTGAAAAATACCCTCCAGCAATCTTGAGTCTGCTAAATTGCGGGCGGCAAGAGCCTGCGAATAATTATTTTCCGCGCGCTCAACCGCAAGATTTATCTGAGGGTTTTCCAGCTGGATAATCAGCGCTCCGCTGTTTACAAAATCACCCTCACGGTAATAAAGTCTTTTTATTACTGCTTCCTGCGGAGCTGTAACATCAACTTTGCTTAAAAACGATAGGCTTCCAAAACCCGAAGCCTCATCCGGTATTTCGCGCGCAGTGACTGCCGCTGCTCTTACCCTTCTTGTTTCGCTGTTAATTAACGCTGTGTTATTAGCGCAGGAAAAAATTAATAAACCCGTTATGAGCACAGGTATTATTATTTTTATAACTTTCATATATTCCTCCTATAAACCGAATAGTTCGGCGAGTCCGCCCGGCGGCAGATCCAATAGCTTTTCCAGCTGATGTTCTGCTTCCAAGAGAGCGGTAGCCGCTTCTATTGCGTTTACTTCTCTTTGTGTTTGTTCGATTAGAGACTCCATTAATCTCAATCTTGTTATATGTCCGAGCCCAAGCCTTATTTCTTCTATGCGGCAGCGTTCGTTTCCGAGAGCCGCGGCTTCCAGCGCAAGCACCCGCCTTTGTTCGATAAATGCGCATTTTTCTACAGCGCTTGCCGCCAGCCGCCCGATCCTTTCGAGAATGATGTTGTAATTTTCCTGTTCCAGTTCTAGCGCAAGCCTTGCATGTCTTGCTCCGTAAGACGCGGCAGGATCGGGCAGGGGAGTAAAACTGTTTTGAAGCATCGCTGTTCTGTCGTACCTTCCAAAAGAGACAGGTTCCCATCCAGTGCTTGCGCCGATTCGGTTCTGAAACCAAGGGCTCGAAAAGTCCAAAGTAATTCCGACAGACCAGTTGTACCTTGTCAGCGGATAACGTGGTCCGTTAAGCCCAAAGTTACAGTTAAGCCGCAGAGTAGGTATCCATGAATTTGTTATGTATTTTAGTTCCGCTTGTTTTTTTGTTATGGAAAAACGCGCCTCTGTAAGATCAGGATTCTGTTCTCTCGCAAGAGCCGCCGCCATTGCCGCAGAAGGAAGAGAAACCGAACGGTTAACGTCTACTCTTTCTGTTAAAACAGGCATTGTTTCCAGCCCAAGAAGTTCTAAAAACTGTTTTTCCATTTCTTCCAAATCTAATTTGAGAGAAAAGATTTCGAGCTTTGCATTGGCAAGGCTTATGTCCGCGCTTGCAAGATCTACAGGAAGCGCAAGGCCGAGCAGTACTTCTTCGTTTAAGATTCTCCGCTGTTCTTCCAAAACAGTAATAGCAGTGTTTCTTATTTCATAAATAGTTCTGGAAGAAAGCAAATTGCGGTAGGCGGCTATCGCAGATTCTGCAATGTCAGAAGCAGACCGTATTAACCTAGCGGAAGAAATATCAAGCTCCAAACGTTCTAGCCTTCTCATTGTTGATGTTCTGCCGCCGTCCCATAATAACTGGTCAACGCCGATACTATAATTCTTTGCAAATGAATCAGCGCCAATCTGCTGAAGCCTGTCGTTCTCAGAAGCATTTATATTTATCCTTGGGAAGTACGCCCGCAGCCCCCATTTCCATGCTCCTTCGTATAAGATCTGAGAGGCATGCATGTATCTAAGCTGTGCAGAAGCCGAAACAGCAAGTTCTGCCGCGTCAGAAAATGTCAGCGTCTCTCTTTCGTTTGAATATAACGAAAATAAAAAAACGCAGAATATAATTAATGTAAAAAACAGCTTTTGCATTACTTTGCCTCGCTTATGAGCTTTTCAAGACTTGTCATAGAACGCATAAGCGGAGTATCCCAAGGCAGCATGGCTTTGGCGCGGGTTATGTCTTCCAGCGCTTCTTCCGCTCTGCCTGATACCCAGCGCAGTCTTGCCCTGTCCAGTAAAACCATGGCTCCTTCTGCGGTATATTCTGAGGCTCTATCCAGCAGCGCAGAAGCTTCATCGTATTTCCCGGAGTCAGCTGCAAGTTCTGCGGCAAAACGCAGTATACGGATATCCTGAGGACTATCTGCAAGCATTGACTCTGTAATTTCCTGCGCGCCTGCCAAATCTCTTTCTTCGCGTAAGATACGCGCAAGATACAACTGCGCTTCTATTGACGAGGGCCTAAGTTTTAATACCCTGCGGCATGTTTTTTTTGCGCTTTGCAGATCGCCGAAAAAATATTCGGCTTTTGCGCGTAAAATTAATGCCGGAGGAAAATTATTTTGTTTTTTTAGAATTTCGATTACTTCTAAAAAGTTTCCCTGCGAATACGCGTCAGAAGCGCGGACATAGAGACGCATAGTCTCTGCGTCTGTTGATTTAGCGCAGGAAACGCCTGAGATTGAAGTTAATACAACTGCGCAAAAAAACGCAGCTGCCGAATAAATATTCTGTGCTTTCATATTGTTCTGCCTTTAACCGCGGGCAATGTAAGAAAGCCGTTCTGCAAGGCGTCCTCTTGAAAAGCCCGCTTGCCTTGAAAAGTAATCGTTAAAGCCGGGAAGGTTTGACAATGTCCGCATTGCGTTAACTGCGTAAATTGTGTACGGATTGTCAGGAAGACCTATTAACGGTAAAAGCGATTCCAAAATCTGCGGATTGCCTGTGTTTACCGATAGAGTAATAATTGTTTCTATTTCTCTTTTAGTTTTAATCGATAAGCCGTCATCGGATCTTAATCCTGTAAACAACGCGAGAATTTTTCTGCATTCTTCCGCGTATGGACCCTGCGGTGAAGAGTTTATGCAATTTTCTGCAAACTCTGCGGATATAATTCCCGAAAATGCCCTTGCTCCCCTGTACCAGTACTCAGGGAATTGCGAGTAACGCGCGCGCATTGCTCTGTAAGCTGCGGCAGCCTGTCTGTCATCGGGAGATAACTCGATTGCGCAAACAAGAATCATCCATCTGCCGAACCCATCCGGCTCATCCGCTTCGCAGAATTGCTGCGAAAGATCGGCGGCGGCAGCTTCCCATTGGTTTTTTAGAAACGCAAGGATCGCGTCAACTGTGATTGTGATCGATTCATCACCCTGAATGGTTTTGATGTTTTCGACACCCTGCACAAGATCAGCTCTATTGAGAAGTCCCATGCCGTAAGCCCATGACAGCTCTTTAAAAGCTGCTGCCACCGAGCCTGCATAATCGCCGGTTCTTTCGCGGAGACTGGATTCTGTAAGCCCGATCCCTCTAAACCACGATCCCGCTCTTTCAAGCTCGGCGAGCTCGTCTAATGTCTGCAAAAGCGAAGTCAATTCACCAGCTTCTGCAGTTTGAAGTGTTCTTGCAGTTCTTTCCGGGGCTTTTCCCCCAAACAGAGCATTTTCTCCTGCGCAGGCAGAAAGAGCCAGCACAAAAGAAGCAAAAACTGAAAAATAAAAATAAGTTTTCATAAGCAACTCCTTAAAAAAAGTAATACATATACATGGCGCGAGCCTGCACGGCGCATTAAAAAAAGAGGAAATTTTTGCTAAAATTTTTTAAAACATTACAAACATCATCAAAAAAGAGGCTCGCACAAAGGATTTGAGGATTGAATTCACTTGGGATTCTCGCTGAGAGGGGGTACAAAATGCGACATTTAAACGGTCGTTTTTTTGTAACATTTTGAAGGGAGTATTCTATGAATATTAAGAAGAATGTTTTTATCACCCTGTCTGTATTTGTTTGTATGTTTTTTATTGGTTCTTGCGGTACTATGGATCCTGTACTCATTCTAAATTTAGATTATTGACAAATAAAATAATATGAATTATAACATATACATTATGAAGAAAATTATTCTTTTATTTACTTGTTCTTTCATTTTTACTCTTTTTTCCTGCTATAAAACAAATTATTCAAGTACCGAATGGATAAAGCAAAACAGTGAATATGAGGAAGGTACTTTTACTTTAATAATAGATGAAAAATTGCAATTCTCAATAGAAATATATAGTCATGTTTATGACGGAATATATGGTAAAGTTGAAGGAAAATTAAATAAAATTAATTCTAGATCAAAACCCAGTGTCAATTACTATTATATTATTTTTAAGGATCATTCAGGAATATATGACAGTAGAAAAGAAGACAGTATTATGATTTTCACAGAAATAAATGATCAAATATTTGTAAGTGTTTTTGGTGATGATGTAAATACAAATGGCTTTAGTTATCAGGGGCTTTATATTAAAAATGAACCATTAAATATTGAAGAAGAAGAAAAATTAAATAGTATATTTTCTAATTATTATGACATGAAAATTATAAAAAATATGTTAGGTCTTAATATAAGATATTTTCTTGAAATATTTGAACAGATAAAAATAGAAAATGAATATATTTATATTTTATTAGGAGATACAAGAAATAATCAATGGGATTATAAATATTTTACGAATAATATTACAGGAGAAATTCCAATAGAAATATTAGAATGGAGATTATTTCCAGAGTCAGATGATATTAAAATAACAGAAATAATAAGATGAAAATACTGCGCCTAAATAACGTTATGTGAAATACAGGCTAAGTAGATCAGAATATGGAGAATAAATGTATAAAAAAGCATACATATAAAATATTATGAACAGGGAAAGGTAAATATTATGAGATTTTGGATTACTTTATTATTAATTTCTTGTTTTTTATTTTCAACTTGTTGGCTAAAAACAAACGATTTTCAGGAAAATGGTTTTAAATTGGAGGGAATGCGTTTATAAATAATCGTTTAACTGAAGTTGTTGTTCCTAATACTGTGAAATATATGAATATGGGTAGAAACCCATTTGCTGGTGCTAAAATAATTAGAGAGTAAAATATTAGATATAAAAAATAGTGCTGCACTTAATAATTGTTTATACTTCGGCGCTTCGACACCCTTCGACACTTCGACACTTCGATGCTTCGACAAGCTCAGCACGTAGCTAGCTCAGTGCTCAGGGTTCAGCTCAGCGCTCTCATGGACATTCTCTGTGTTACTCTGTGTCTGCTAGAAGCTTCGCTGCAAGACCTGTGTGAACCTTACGGGAATACTTACAACTCGTAAATTGCATGCAGGAAAAGCGCGGCGGCTTGAGATACATTCAGGCTGTCGATGTTTCCTGTTCCCGGGATACGCAGTAAATGTGTACACTTTTCTTTTATTTCTTTTGGCAGTCCTGTTTCTTCGTTGCCGAATACAAGAACGATTCCGGGGCGGTTTTTATTTTTGCCTTTTGCGTCTTTTACAATACTGCCGAGATCGCTGATTCGCATTCTTGCTCTTATGTCAGTGCCTATTGTAATCAACCGCTTAGAAGCGTCTTTTAGAAAAGCGGCTGTATTGGAAATTTTTCGTACTGTTAGATGTTCAAAACCGCCTTCTGCTACACGGTACGCACTGGTTGTAAGCCGTATTGTTTGTTCGGCGGTCTTGGCGTTTTCGGCAGTGTCGGCATTCTCGTTATTATTCGGTGTGTTTATTACCGGTGTATTCATCGATGTATCTTTTTCGTTCAATATAATATAACTCACATCAAAAAAAGCGGCGGCTCTTGCGATAGCTCCAAGATTGTGATCGTTCCCTACAGAATAAAGAAGTATGCCGGTTTTTCCTTCGCTGTCCCATGTATCAAGGTCTTCTAATCCAAGGGGTTCGATTACAGGCTCTTCGATCATTGCGACTACGCCCTGATGATGTACGCTTTTGCAGATTCGTTCGAGCTCTTCGTCTTCGCAGATTTTATATGGGCGTTTGCGTTCTGCGAGCTGCTTGCAGACAGCTGTAAAAGAATAAAAACGGTCTTCGCGCAGAAAGAGCCTGTTTATTGTCTGAGGATGATATTCTCCGACTGCCATTACTGCATTTATACCGCAGACGGCGAGTTCGTCAGTTAGTTTGTTACGCATGGTAGTTAATAGTATACAATAAATACAATACTTGGTATCATGTTTTTGTGGCAAGACGAAGAACAGCAAAAAGAGCTAATTCAAAAGGATCTCAGGCAGTAGTCATTTTTTGGCTTATTTTTGTGATTGTCATTATCGCTATCTTTATGCTTAACGCGCCTGTCATTCAAAAGAACTTTGATCTTTTTAAAACCCGTTTAATTGCCGGTCCCGGCTCAGAAGGAGACACGCTCGATATCGAAGAAGATCCGCTTCTTACAGTTAATATTGAACAGCCGCCTTCACGTGACCCTCTGCCAACACCGCCTCCGCTCGAAACAACGACGCAGCCTGCTGAACAGCCTGCGGCGCCAACGCAGACAACTACGCCTCCAGCGCCTCCGCCGTCAGCGCCGCCGGTTACTACGCCGGCTCCGTCACAACCGCCTGCCGTTCAGCCTGTGCAGATGAGAGAAAGAGCTGTTTATTTTACCCAAGTCGGCAGTGACGGACAGATTTTACATTCAAGAGTAACGCGGAGAATACCTGTTTCGGAATCGCCTATGCAGGATTCGATAAATGCACTGCTTGCAGGTCCTTCTTCAGATGAGATCGGACGCGGGATATTGAATCTGATTCCGCGGAATACACGCCTATTGTCCGCGACTGTGCGCGGAAACACCGCCTATCTTAGTTTTAGCGAAGATTTTTTATTCAATACATTCGGGGTAGAAGGATATGTCGCACAACTGCGTCAAATTGTCTGGACTGTTACTGAGTTTCAGAATGTCAGGGATGTTCAGTTTTTAATAGAAGGAAGAAGGCTTGATTATCTCGGCGAAGGAATCTGGATCGGAAGCCCGATAAGCCGGCAGTCATTTTAGTTTTATATTGAATTAAAATTAAATCCGCTTTACCGACACAGCCTTTCCTGTTTCTGCGTCTATTTCGGCTATAACTCCATGAATTTTTCCGGGGCTTTCTCCTGCGGCAGTTTCCATATGGTAAAGAACCTGTTTGTGAGCGCGTTCCAAACAGATTTGCGGATCCATTCCGATTACGCTGTCTGTATTGCCGGTCATGCCAAGGTCTGTTATATATGCGCTGCCGCGCGGAAGAATTTTTTCGTCAGCTGTTTGAACATGCGTATGAGTTCCGGCAATTAATGAAACACGGCCGTCGGCATAGTAACCAAGGGATTCTTTTTCACGGCTGGATTCGGCATGAAAATCTATCAATATAATAGGAAACGCAAATGGAACAGAGGAGCCGTCAGCCGAAACGAGCGGATGGTTTTCTGCCGCTTTGCCTTCTATCATGTATATTATTTTATCTAAACTCTGAAAAGGGCAGTCGATTGGAGTCATTAGTTCACGCCCCTGAAGGTTAATTACAATCCAGCTGATACCTTTTTTTTCGATACATGTAAATCCATTGCCGGGAATAGTTTGAATGATCTGTGAGCCTGACGGGTAATTTGCAGGACGAAGCATATTTCTTTCTGTTTCTAAAATTTGCCAGAATTCGCGCTTTTCCCATACATGGTTTCCTGACGTAACTATGTCTGCGCCTGCCGCTATTATCCGCCTAAAATCCGCTTCGGTTATGCCAAAACCTTCTGCGGCGTTTTCTCCGTTAACAGTGACAAAGTCGATTTGCTGTTCTTTGATTAGGGCGGGAAGCTGGGCTTCGAGCGTTTCGAGTCCAAAGGCGCCTACTACATCTCCTATCATTGCAGCTTTAACTACTTTCATTATTTGATATTGCCATAATTGCCCGCAATCTGTAAACTGTATATATGACTAGGATAATCAATGACTAGAGGCATTTTTTTAGCTGGAAATGAATCTGCTCTTAGCCGCGCTATAGAAGCCGAAGCGGTCAACAAGGTAGAACAGTTTGCCGCCGCATTAATACCAAACAGACTCTCCGGCGCGCCTAAAAATTCTCCGCAGGACATCAGCCAGCGCATTCCTCTGGAATGGAATCCTTCCAGTCCGATATCTGCCCGAACCCTTGCGATTGCCGCAGAAAATCGTCTTGAGCGTATCGATGAAGCAATTTTGCTATGTTCTCCGCCTTCGATCAGAAGCAGTGCGGCAGAGCTTCCTATTTCTGATGTTGATATTATGATAAACGATCATGTAAAAGGATGGTTTTATCTTGTTAAAGAACTTGCGGCAATTTTTTCAGCGAGAAAACGCGGAGTGCTGGCGCTTGTTTATCCTGACATTCCAAGTTCCGGAAAAGACGATTCTGCGGATGTTCTTGGACCGTCTGCGCTTGCTTCATTCCGCGCGATGACCCAAGGGTTACTGTCGGCAGCGCACAATGAGCCGTACATTACCGCAGGGTTTTCTACGTCAGACACCGGAAACGAAGCAGCCTTTGCATCGTTTTTGTTTAAGTCTCTCGACGAAATAACAGCAAAGTCAAACGGAAAAATGCACAAGTTTGGAAAGTTTAAATTGTTTTAAGGTGTTAAAAATACATGGCTAATGTGTTGTTAATTTTATTATACTGCTTTAATGCAATAGGTCTTTCTTTATTTTTTCTGCAGGATTTTATTTAAAAATAAAAAATTAACAAAAACTCAAATGATAATTCATATCTTACTGCAATTATGTTTTTTCTGGGATATTGTAGATTTAATTTATCTGAAAATAAAAATTAAAGATATTGATATAGAAAAACCGTAACTATTTATTAATATCTTCCTTATAATGTATATACGCTTTTGGCTATGTAAATATTTTAGAGGTAGAGACCATTTTAAAAAAGATATTTCTGTTCGTATGTATTATATTTTTAAATTCTGTTATTTTTTCTGAGGATGTAATAGAAAATTACGATTGGGATAATGAATTTTATGAGTTTGAAACAACAACAGGAATTACAGTGTTCGGAGAACGTCTGCAAGAGTTTGCGCCAGAATCAATCGAAGGAAGTATTTTATCAATATTAAACGGCTCGTTATCTGAGAGGGTTCAATTTATAAGAAATGTCGTACTTGGAAATGCCGGATTTAGACCTTTAGGAAATACTAGATTCCGCAGAACCGATGGAGCAGAAAAGACTTTGTCTGTATTGCACATGGTAACAAGAGGAATTACTTTTGGTTTTTTGCCTATGCCCGCAAGACCTTTTTCTGAGATTGAATATGAGCGATTGCCTGACGGAGTGTTTTATTCGTTTCAAACTGTTATCAGCTCAAGCGATTTACATAATGTTTCTCCGATTGTATTATTGGTTTTGGAAATTGAATATAAATTACAAATTGAGTTTGCTAATGGTTTATTGTTAGCCAATAATAGGAATTACTTAACAGAAGAAAATATTAGCATATTTGAAAAATTAATTTTTGAATTACCGGAATATCCTGAAAGTATTCAACGCTTAAGAGAGCGATATCTTAATATTGAACTGCCAAGAATTCGAAATTCGCTGGAAAGGCACTTAAATCCAAGTGAAAATCACTTAAGAGCTCTGGAAAACTTGAGCGACTGGAGAGTAATTAGGGATTGATATTGCTTGACAATATATAATAAAATAATTACTATAACAACAATGGAGAGATATGAAAAACGATAAATGCCTTATTTTTGCATTTTTTTTAATTGTACTTTTTAATTTTATCAACTGTCAAAAAAATAATGAAATTATTAATGAGGATAATAGAAATATTGACAATGAAAATACTGAATTAATTCCATTATTAATAGATTTAAACTACAATGAAGAAATATTACTAGAAGGACAGATAATATTATTTAACGGCTGGGAGCCGAATATAAGAATGATAACAGATAATAATAAAATAATAGGTATAATAGAAAACAGTGTTTCTAAAGAATTTATTAATAAATTCTTTAATTATTCTACGACAGGGAATAGAGTATTCAAATTAAAATATATTAATATGGTGAATTTACCGTATTACGATACCCCTTTAATGGTTTTTGAAATAATTGAATATTTTTAAAATGATTGTAATAATGTAATAAATATGTTAGTATTTCTTAAGGAGAAAAAAATGAAAAAATATCTTTTTATTGTTGTTATAATGTTGTTTGGGTTTGCGTCAATTTTTGCAAATCCATTAGAAAAAATACAAGGCATTGTGTCATACAGTGAATCTACAACTGTCTTTTTTGACAGTGAGGCTAACGCTATGTTATGGATCGAAACACAGGATGATTTTATGTCTCAACGGGAAGCTCCAGCTTTACAGCGCCGTATTTTTGCAGCAGCGATGGAGAATTTAATTCCTAATATGTCAATGATAGTGACACTTGGTTCTGATTTTTGTGTAATGATTACAAGAGTACCTAATTCTGGTCAAAGCTGTCTCGTATTGTTCGTACGCGGAGAAATAACTAAATTGTGGCAGTATTAAGGTCTTTATATATTACCGGTTAGGAGTAAACCATGGAACTAAAAAGGATAATTGCATTTGGCATTGATCTTGCTATAACCTGCTTTATTCAGTTAACTTTAATGATAATATTTGTATTTAGACCGTTATTATTTCCTGGGCTCGATGAGCCTGAGATTAATATAATTATGAGACAATTAATTTTAACATACTGTTCTTGCTCATTCTTGGTTATAAGGGACATAATCGGTAAAAGAAGCATTGGGAAAATAATAATGAAATTAAAAATTGTTAATAAAAGCGACGGAAAAGATTCAAACACACTTAAAAGATTTATAAGAAACATTTCTTGGTACTTGGGTATTATAGACATAATTTTTTATTCTATAGCAAAAGAAAGAATAGGAGAAAAAATAGCAGGGACAAAAGTTGCCGAGGAGTGAATATAAAATTACGATTCAATCTTTGCATTAATTAAAAACTTATGTATAATAAGACATGGAGACATTAGAAGATATATCAGAAAATACTGATTATTTAACTAAACAAATTATTACATATATCGGTAACAAACGTTCTCTTTTGGATTTTATAACAAAAGGGATTCAAATTGTCCAAAAACGTCTTAATAAAAAGAAATTAAGTATTTTTGATGTCTTTACCGGTTCTGGTATTGTTGCACGTCACTGTAAGCAGTTTTCTGATTTACTAATTGTTAACGATTTAGAAAAATACGCAGCTGTTACTGCAGACTGTTATTTATCAAATAAAAATGAAATTGAAATGCCTGCTTTGCAGGAATTATACAATAGTTTGCTGGAAAATATTAATAACAAACCATTAAAAGAAGGAATTATTTCTAATTTTTATTCTCCTAAAAATGATAATAATATTAATGTAGATGAACGTGTGTTTTATACACGCAGGAATGCGATGTATATTGACACTGTACGCACTCTTATTGAGGATGTTCCCCTTAAATATCAAAAATATTTTTTGGCACCTTTATTATCAGAAGCGTCAATACATGCAAATACATCAGGTGTATTTAAAGGTTTTTATAAAAACAAAGAGACAGGTATCGGTCAATTTGGCGGAAAAAATCAAGACGCATTATTTAGAATTACTGGAGATATTAATTTACCGTTTCCTATATTTAGTAATTTTAACTGTGATTATAAAGTATATAACGGTGATTCAAATTTAATAATAAATGAAGCCCCCGAAGCAGATCTTGCGTATTTAGATCCGCCTTATAATCAACATCCGTACGGCTCAAACTATTTTATGTTGAATTTAATATTGGAGAATAAGTTACCCAAAAATATCAGCAAAGTATCCGGTATTCCGGAAGATTGGAATCGTTCCGCATATAATAAAAAGCAACTTGTATATTCGTCGTTGACCGAACTTGTAATGAATATTAAAGCCAAATATGCTTTAATATCATTTAATTCTGACGGATTTATTTCTAATAATGAAATGAAAAAAATGTTAAAAAAATTTGGAAAACTAGAAATTTTAGAAACAAAATATAATACTTTTCGCGGATGCCGTAATTTATCCAGTCTTGCCGAAAAAGGCTCAAGAGATATCCACGTTACCGAATATTTATATCTACTGGAGAAATAATAAACAATGCAGTCAAATACATAAAAAATATTGACAATTATTAGTGTCTATATTAAAATTCAATTGAGGTATTAAGACATGGCTTTTCTTATTCTAATAATTATTTTTTTATACATTAATAATTTTTTATTAATTATTATATCATTACCAGTAATTGGAGCATTTCTTGCGAATAATATGCCGACGGATGGATCATGGGATTTTAAAATTTTATATGACGGGACAGTAATTAGCTATTATTATTCATTTTGTGTGTGGTTATTAATATTTATTATTCTTAATATATGCAATTTAATATATTTAAAAATTAAGATTAAAGATATTGATATAAAAAAAATAAGAAAATACTGTTTAATAATAAAGATTTTAGCTATTCCGTATTGGGTTATTAGTGCTGCTCTGCATTTTAGTTTATTTTTCATATTTTATAAATACTATAACTCGGAAATATTTTATATACCATTTCCTGTAATAATTTCTTATATTATTTTATTGTCAACATCAAGTTATAGTATATTATACTTAAATCTCCTAAAAAAAGGTGATTTAATCAGTTTTGATAAATATATTAAAAACATTATTCTTCAATTATTGTTTATTACTGATTTAATTGGAGTATTAAAAATAACAAATAAAAACAATGAATAATATATTACATTTAGAATACAAAGAACTATTAACGCCGGATTATACCAGAAATTATCTTGAGATTAAATATAACGAATCAAATAAAGAATATATAAAAATTTATATTTATAATTCTGAATACGGGACTATTGAGATTGTTAACGGCAAAAAAGAAATGCATAAATGGGAAACAGAAGATGAAGCAAAAACCGGCTCTTATCTAAACAGAAACTACCCTATTATTGGATTAAATGGAGTATCAGACGACAGCCGATTGGAAGATCTAATTATTAACGAAAACTTAAAATACATTAATAAAATAAAACCAAGTAAAAAAGAATTAGAAATAATAAACAATGCAGTTAAATACATAAAAAATATTGACAATATATTGTAATATATGTAATATAAGACAGAGGTAGTTTGTGTTTGCAGGAAAAAATATTTTATATAAAACCTCCCCCAAGCCTTTATTCTGTCAATATCTAGCAGTTTTTATTTTCTGTATTTTTATTACCGGATGTACAAAAGTAATAACAGATAATTTTGATGATTATTCAAAAAGAAGAATAGATTCTATGTATCATTCGTATATTGCGAGACAAGTTATGCCTGCGCTTGAAGATTTACCCGAATATAAGGAAAAATACTATCAATACAGGAGAAAGATTTATTTATTCTTTATGGCAGAAACAATGCTTTTAGTCGTTACGTATAATGAAGAAACATATAATGAAGAAAAAGAAAAAATTGATAATTTTGAATATGCAGAAGGTGCTGTGCTTCAAGATGGAAGTAAGTGGGTTCTTTTACCTGAGCACGAATTTTGGATCAATAGTTTTTATTTTAGGGTATTAGCAAAAAGCAAAGAAAATTATTTTGATTTTCCTAAATATATGGGAATTATTGCAGTATCTGATGAAAGAAAAAGTATAGCCTATCTTTATTTTGCGGATCAAGATATAGATTATTTTACGACAAATGAAGAAGAAGGCAGAATGGTTAGACTTATTAATGATTATTTTAGTTATAATTGGTAATTTTAATTTTATAAATACATAAATAAACTTGACTAAATTTAAATTAATGAAGTTAATAGCTATAATAAAGAAACAATGCAGTCAAATGCATAAAAAATATTGACAATACATACCGTCTGCACTAAAATAAAAAAATAATATGAGAAAAAAGGCAGCGGCTGTAAAAAATATTATTATCCCCTTAATAAGCGGTTTTATGCTTCTTTTTATTTTTAATTGTGCGTCAATTTCGATTGGCGGAGTGAGAGTTCTAAGCAGAGGTCCGCTGATTGTTAATGAGCCGAGCGAAGAAGGGGTTATCGCTACTACAGACATATTAATAAACGGCTTTTTTTGGGTAATACGTCAATGGAAAGACGGGAAACTGGCTACCGTTGACGGCTGGGGGCGTTTTGCAGAAATATCATTTGAGAGCGAAACAAGAGTTACGCTAAGGACACTTATGGAATACCCCCGTTCTCAGCAGGATAATTGGGGATTTTTGACATGGCCGGAAGCCGGGCTAATGGTAAGCAAAGTCATTGGTACGCATTTTCTTGCGGATATCAATAATAATATAACTAAGACACAAAGTCCTATGGGTATGTTTTCTTTTTATTGGGCAAATAAGGAGGGAGATCCTGTTCTGCTTGATGCAGAACAAGGAATAATAGCCTATGTTTATAACCATGGCAATAATGGTTGGGATCGTAGCCAAAGAAGTATAACAGCTACCAGTCTTTATATTTATGATTATAAAAATGATACGATGATATTCGAATCTCCAGAATTGCATTCGCGCAATGAAAAAGATGAAAAAACTTTTACTTTAGGTATAAATGCCGCAATTAATAATGAGCTTGTACTGGCTTATCACAGAGTTTTTTATGACGATAGAAGAAGCCGTGACAATTTCCTTTATAACTGGAGAACACGCGAGATAATACGAAACGATTTAACAAACGCAATTAACAAAAGCGATGTTTCTATATCTATCGATCCGTTTATAAATTTTAATGCTAATAAACGCATTTTAATCGGGTCAATCGGCGGCGCAGAACGGGAACATTTTAAAATTGACTGGGACGAAAACTTTTCTAATGTTAAAATAACCAATCTTTCTTATCTCATTCCAGCCGGTCAACGTTTTGCAGGTAGTTTTATATTTTCTTCCTGCGGTTCCTGGGCAACAACCCAAATTTACGGATCTCTTCGTATTAATGGCAAATCTATGTACAAAAGAGCGTTTTTTCATATTGACGAAAAATACCCTAACGGCATTAGCGAAGCGATCTACGGCGATGATTACGAAGAATATGATAACGGTTTTTTATACAACGCATTTGTTAACCATCCTATATACGGCTGGTGTTTGGCGCAAAAAGGAGCTGATATACTCAGCAATAAGAGAGCGGAATATTTACGGCTATATAAAATGGAAGATGTTCTTGCAGAGATAGACAAGCGGCAGGAAAAATAATTTTTTTATTCATTACGAGATTGTTGATTATACCGATTTATACAGAAAGTGATTCTGACCACGCCTGAATCGCAATTCCAAACGCGACAGATACATTAAGCGACGCTTTTGTACCATAGCATGAAATAGAAACTCTTCCCAAAGAAGCGTCTGCCGCTGCAAGCGCATCAGGACTTACTCCGAGCTCTTCTGAACCTGTGATTAAAATGCCATGACGGGGAAACTTAAACTTTGATAAAGGAGTCCCGCCCGTTTCCAACGCAAAAACCGGCAGCGGCTGTGACTTATTCTCGCTTGCAAATGGTTTGCACGAGTTTTTTTCGTTAGAAGAAAACTCGAGTTGCTTGTTCTCGTCAGAGAACAAGCCGCACCGTTCCCATGGAACAATATCGATACAACCCATTGCTGTTCTTTCCGCGCGCTTGTGGCGTGGGTCAGCGCAAAATGGAGACAGTATTATCTTTTCTACGCCAAAACTTTCTGCAGTTCTAAACATCGCTCCGACATTAAACGGAGAGCGTATATCTTCCATATAAACATGCATACCTTTAAAAACATGACGTTTTTGCGAGTCCAGTTTTCCGTCATCGCAGATAAAATCCCAATCCGCCTGCTCGCAGCCTGTTTCTTTTAAAAGAATATGCCTAAAGTTATTTAAAGCCCGCCTAAAAAGCGCTGTATCATCCGCATTTTTAAAAATATCCGCCGCCTCTAAAAAAACTTTTTGCGCGTCTTTTTCAAAAAGTCCGTCTGCCGCGAGTAGTTTAGCGGCGTCCGTAAAAAATGAAATTTCGGCATTTGTAAAAATCTCAAGACCTTTTTGCGCAGTCAAAGAAAGCCGCCTTTCTGCCATTGTAAGTACCTTGGCAATCTTTCGCAGTTTTTGTGTGCGGGGAAGTTTTTCCAGTTTATATAAAGGGATCATAATTAATTATTGGTTACGTTTTTTAGCTGTTCAATCTGAAGCATAACATAGTCCTGAAACTTAGGCGGCAGCTCGTTAAAAAGGCTGATCATTCTTTGCAATTTTTCGCTTGGAGTCTTATAGAACATATCGCCTTCGCCAGTTTTAAGCCAATTCTCGTTTACGCCGAAAGTCAGCGAAATTAAGTGAATTATACGGTCATTGACCCTTCTATGTTCGCATTCAAGTTCGGCAATATACCCGTTGCTTATATATATTGCTTTTGCAAATTCCACTTGTGACATATTGAGCGTTTGTCTTATATGCCTTATGCGTTTGCTGACGGTCATATTCATATCATATAGCAAAAATACTCACTATGCAATGTTATTATTCGCAATTTGAGTGTTTACAACACTCACAAAATAGTATAATATTCTCACATATAGAGTATTCTTTCGGGGGTAATGATGATTCAGGAAGAGAAGCTAAAAAAAGCATGCGACGATTTCTCTAAACTCAATGATGAACAGCAGGATTACGTTCTTGGAATTATGCAGGCGCTTGTTTTTGCAAAAACTTCCGGCAGTCAGAATGACTCAGAAAACCAGCCTAAAGACGGTAAGTAACAGGCGGTTTTTGATATAGAGGTTCTTCATTTTTTTCCTGTAATATTCTACAATTCAATATGGAAAATCAAAACGACAATATAGAAAACAACGGCGCGGACAAAAAACCTGCTCCCAAAAAAAAGAAAAAATTCCCCAAAGGTCTCAAAGCATTCCTTATCATTTTAATTGTGCTCGCTTTGGCTTGGACAGCTTTTTCTATGATAGGAAGGGTTAATACCGCTTATGTAATTCCCGACTCATCATCGCTTCGTATCAGTATTTCTAATCCCATCGAGCTTTTAGAAAATATCCTAACTCACGAAACATTGAACGAAATTTACACAGTCCCTGCGCTGTCTCCTTTAACTTCGATTATAACTCTGTTATATGATATTGATATTTTAAAACATGGATTTTTGCGCGTTATTGCGGGCGGAAACATGGAACTTGCCTTACTGCCGCAGGAAGACGGTGACGGTAATTTTATCGCCGCATGGGATATGGGCTTTTTTTCGCCCTTGCTTCGTATTCTTCCTTCTATCGCAGGTTTTGTGAATGTTCCAAATCTTTATTATGTGCAGGCAGGAAGCAATTCGCGTTTTGAATTCCGCACTGACGACATGGTATTGTTTATCGGTCCGTACAGAAACCTTCTTTTTATTACAGACAGTTCAAAAATATTCGAATCTAGATCGGCAATGCATTCCGGACATACTGCGGCTTTTAGCACAATTAAGCCGTCGTCTTATGACGCTGCTCTTATGCTTTCTAATGATTTTATCGCTTCGCTTTTGGCGGATCAGGATCCGGCAATTGCCGCAATTATCAATAATATCGAATTCGATTCGAGGGTAGAAGCAGGTCTTTCGATACATCCAAGAAAAATCGAACTTCATCTTGCAGCTCCTCTTTCGTCGCGCGAGCCGAGTTTAAGCCGAATCCTCGGACAGCGTTCGCGTGTGCCGGGAATGGCGGAACGAATCCCTGCCGACGCTCAGTACGCGACAATTCTTTCTGCAGCAACGCTGGAAGAACTTTATGAAACAGCAAAAGTTTTTACACCCGATCTTGATGACACATTAAGAGTGGCAGAAACATCTTCGCGTTTTCTTTTGGGTCTTACATTGAACGATCTTTTATTTTCGTGGTCCGGAGATGAGTTTGCTGTTTTTGGCTTAGAAGGAAGACCGCACCCTGTTTATGCTGTTCAAATAGCTGATGAGCGCAAACGAAGCGAAGTTTTCGATAAAGCTTTTAGATCAATTGTACTTAACGAAAACATAAGATTGAATCTTGACGGAACGCGTATTCCGCGGATAGAGATACCTGAGTTTCTTCAGGCTTTGCTTAGAAAATGGAATATTTTTGTACCTTCTCCCTATTATATTGTTTACAGGGATTACTTTTTTGTCAGTGAATCGGCTGACGCTTTATTGTCCGCAGTACGCGCTATGCAGAGAAATGACGTGCTCCCGCGGACTGCCGACTGGCGCAACATCGCCGGCGGAAGATCAACTGCGACTTCGTTCAGTCTGTATTATTCGCTTGATCTATCTGTGCCGTTCTTTCTGCGAAAGAACACAGCTTTGAGCGGCTTCCTGTCGCTTTACCGTCAGGGGCTTGCGAGGATGAGTATTAACAAAGGCATTGTAGAAGTTTCGCTTTCGCTGGTTCCGGGTTCCGGAAGAGGCGTTACACCTGTTCACGGTTACCCGCTTGCAATCGGCGGAAGACCTTCTAACCGCTTATCCGGCGCAGAGGGAAGGGTGTTTTTTACTTCGGGCAATACATCATTGTCCTTGAAAATTGCAGATAACAGTTTTGACGAACTTACAGGTCAAGGTAATCACTGGGTTATTCCCGCTTTTGGAACTTGGGAGAGAGACGCTGTTAACGCTTGGGTTGTTACAGATCGAGGGCGCGTATCTCTTGTTGACGGAAATATGGAAGTTCAATCCGGGTTTCCGATGTTGATGGGATTAAGGGTATCTTCTCCTCCTGTTGCGTTTAACGGCAGACTTTATGTCTGTGACGAAGACGGAAAAGTTCATGTTGTTAACGCTCAAGGCAGACAACAGCTTTGGGAAACTTCTTTTAGCGCGGCTTTGCGTTCTCCGCCTTCGTTTTTAACTATTTCTTCCCGTAATAGTTCTGTAACTTATGCCGCTGTGTATCCAAAAAGTTTTTTAGGTGAAATCTGGCTTTTAGATTCCGAAGGAAAGGCGCTTCCAAACTGGCCTGCGCCGATTGCAGTCAGCGGTGATAGTGATGAATACAGTTATACGCCCGGTATAGGTTTTGGCTCTCCGCTCCTTTTTACACAGGGCAATAGTATTCGTGTAGCTTTTGTTAATCAGTCGGGGCAGCTTTTGGTCTATGACGAAACCGCCGCGCTTGTTCCTCCGTTTCCTGTAAACTTAGACGGAATATTTTATATTCAGCCGGTTTTTGACGGTGAATATTTATGGCTTGCTTCCGCAGAAGGAAAGTTCTTTCAGGTTGATATGGAAGGGGAAGTTTTATATCAGCAAATCCCCGGTTTTTCTGTAATGGAAGAAGGGCATATAATTTTGTTTGACAGTAACGGAGATAAAGTTCCCGAAATATTTATTACAGGCGAAGGCAACGCGCTTTACGGCTTTACAAGAAATTTCCGTTCGCTGGAAGGTTTCCCCTTACCAGTATGGGGAAGACCGTACTTTATTCCTGCGCAAAGCGGAAGGAAGGCAGAAGTATTCGGCATCGGAATGAGCACGCGGCTTTACCGCTGGCAATTTAGATAATGAGGTTGTATATGAATAATCATTTGAAAAACCGTTTAGTTTTTATTTTCTTGGCGGCGGTTGTATTATCCGCATGTACTTCGACGGGAGATATATTTGTCAGCGGCCAAAGAACTCAAGCGGACAGAAATATCGCAGAACTGGAAAGAGTTATAGTCCCTTTGGAAGCTCTTGGCGCGAACGAAGCGCGCAGCCGCCAAAATGATTTGACAGCGGCAAGGCAATTGGTTACTCAGCTGGAAAGAGAATCATCTGCTGACGCCGATTATTCCGGCAAGCTGATTGCTTGGTCGGGAAGGCTCGCAATAATGGAAGGCAGATACAGCGAAGCCCAGCGGCTTTATCGCCAGTCAATTTCTGTTTCGCCGGCTAATATTCCTTCGGTAATTTTATCTATTCGTCTGGAAGGTGATCCTGCAAAAAGACTCGAAATAATAGAAAGAGAATTAGCTTTGCTTGGTCCAAGATCTTCCGGTATCGGCGAGTTAAATATAGAAAGAGGCAGATCGCTTTTTGAAACAAATCGTTTTGCAGAATCCGCGGGAGCTTTTGATGTTGCTTTTGCGTCAGGGATTAATCCTGTTTACCGTGACAGTTATTTAACATTCAGAAACCGGGCGTGGGAACTTAGGAATACAACAGGGGTAACATCAGGGAGCATTGGTTTGCTTGGACGTGAAACAATTTCTTGGAACGACTGTATTGTCCTTACAAAAAACGAAACGCAGCTTTTACGTTTTTTAACGGCAGGCAGAAATATTTCTGATACAGAATTGTTTAACCGCCTTGTAGAACGTTCGTTTATTCCGTATATTCAGGATATTACAATTTTGCAGTGGACTGCCGCAAGGCCAAGAGCTGACGAAGTTGTAACCCGTGCCGGCGCGGCGTGGTTTATCTGGCACCTCTATGCCGAAGCCCGCGCAGATCACGGCATGCTTTCGCGGTATTCAGCGCGTTTTGCGACAGGCGCTAACCCGAGGAGTCCGATTGCTGACGTTCCGCCTTTATCGCCGTTCTTTGATTCGATTCTGGGGTGTGTAGAAACAGAGTTTATGTCGCTTCCTGACGGGCGTAACTTCCGCCCGGCTCTGCCAATGCGCGGCGCAGAACTGCTTTCGGTTTTGAGAAGAATTGACAATTAATTTTTTTATTTTTTAAGGAGACATGTATGCTTGTATTAATTATTATTATCGCTTTATTAATCGGTATCTTTTTTCTGGCTGCGGCAATTTCGCTGGGCGGGGTTATCTATAACGGCATTAAAAAGAACAGTGAACAGCAAAAGAAGTGCTTTAAGATTTTAGCGCCTACCGGTATTATCTGGCTTGTGCTTGTTATAACAAATACTATTTTGATTATCAATTACCTTGTTAAACACAGAAGCGATATAATGGAACTCATAAACAATTTTATCCAGATACTTAGCTCTTTATAAAGGCATGTTAAAGTATCCTGTTTTATTTATTCACGGTTCCGGCTTTAGGGATAAGACTCTGGGGTTCATAAACTATTGGGGGCGTATTCCAAAACTGCTGTCCAAAAACGGAGCGGCTGTATATTACGCCGGAACCGACGCTTGGGGTTCTATAGAAAAGAACGCCAGTACAGCAAAGCAAAAAATCGAATTTATTCTAGAAAAAGAAAAAACCCAAAAAGTAAATATTATCGCTCATTCCAGAGGAGGGCTGGAAGCGCGGTACTTAATCAGCACAATGAACATGGGCAGCGCAGTGGCTTCACTTACAACAATCTCTACGCCTCATTTTGGAGTTAAGGCGATGAACTTGGCTGTATTTGTCCCTGATGGATTATACAAGTTTTGTTCGTTCTTTGTAGATTTATGGTTTAGGATTTTGGGCGATAAAAACCCGGACTTTTTTACAAGCTCGAGGCAGCTCTCAGAAAAATTTTGTACCGGGTTTAATTTAAGCAACCCTGACAATAATGAAGTTTATTATCAGAGTTATGCTTCTATGATGAAATATTTTTTTAGCGATTTGATTTTTATTTTACTGCATCCGTTTATTACTGCTTCTGACGGAGACAATGACGGTTTGTGTCCTGTAGATTCCGCCAGATGGGGAGATTTTAAGGGTGTTATAACGACCAAGGGTATATTTGGTATTTCGCACTGCGGCGTAATTGATCTGTATAGGATAAATTACAAAGGAATTAAGATACCTCAGTTCTATCTTGATATTGTTAAGGGATTATCTGAGCGGGGATTTTAAACCAGGGCTTTTATACTAGAGCGCTATTTGTACTTCCAGATCAAACCCGCGGCGCGCTATAACTTTGCAGGGAACCAATGTCCCCAGTTCTAAGTTTTTGCTGCAGCTGGTAATTACAGCAGAGCCGTCAATTTCCGGGGCATGGCAGTAGAGCCGTCCCAGCCAGATTGGTTTATCGTTTGAACCGGCGGCAGGTTCGATTAATTCTTCTATTATAACATCCAGTGTTTGACCAACAAAGCGTTCCATGTTTTGTTCCATAATCGGAACCTGCATTTCTTCTATAGTTTTTTTTCGTTCCTCTGCAATTTTAGTCTTAACTTGTTTTTTCATTGCATAAGCGGCGGTTTCTTCTTCGCGCGAATACGCAAAACAACCAAGCCAATCGATTCCTGCGTCATGCTGAAAACCCAAAAGCTCCTCAAAGTCTTTGTCTGTTTCGCCGGGGAAGCCGAGTAAAAATGTAGAACGGATTACCGCATTCGGAAGACGCGCGCGGATTGTATCCAATAGTTTAAGGTATTTTTCTGCCGCTGTGTTTTGACGCATGTCATTTTGGCACTCGCTATTTTGGCGCATGTCATGACGGTTCATTGCAGTTAGGATATTCTGCGATGCTTGCTGAAACGGAATATCAAAGTAAGGAAGGAAGCGGGAGTCGCGTTCCATTAAATCCAGAATCTCTAAAGGAAAGTGATCCGGGTGAATATACAATAACCGCACCCAAAAATCACCTTTTAGTTTTGAGAGCGCATTTAGCAGTTCCGGCAGTCCGCTTTCTTTCTTCTCCTCTGTGCCTTCTTCTGAAATATACGCCCCGATGTCCTGCCCGATAATGCACAATTCCTTTATTCCCCGCGCTAACAAAGTACGGCATTCTTCTACAATGTCCGGTATTGTCCGGCAAACAAGACTGCCTCGAATCAGCGGAATCGCGCAGTAAGAACAGTTGTTATTGCAGCCTTCGCTGATTTTTACATACGCCGAACCGGGCAAAGACAACAATGGTCTCTCACCTGTTAAAATTCCAAATCCATTTGTCTTTTCCGGAATATTCCCAACGCCGATAAACTCATCGGCTTCCGGTAAAATCTTTGGGAGCTCTTCTGCATACCGCTGAGATAAACACCCTGCAAGAATTATCTTTTTATTAGGATAGAGTTTTCGCCATTCCAATACAGCGTTAATAGATTCCTGTTTTGCGCTTTCTATAAACCCGCATGAGTTAACGATAATTGTGTCCGCTAGTTCGGAATCTGCCGTATGTTCCCAGCCGGAATTATTTAGGCGGGACATCATGTTCTCGGCATCTACCTGATTTTTTACACAGCCGAATGGATCAATAAAGTATCGCTTGTTTCGTGTCAACTTCCTGTTTCCAGACGCATTAGAATAAGGCGGAATCGGTTTTCGTCATCTCTGACCCAGCGGAAATCCGCTACGACAACTTCGCCGGGAGATCCAAGATCTACAGGGAAGGTTCGTCCTGCGCCAATAATCTGGAACCTTGCGGCTTGAGCGTTAGACACCCAAATGCGAATGCCGTTCTGTGCCGGAATATCAAGCTGTTCTGCGCGCTGAAAATACCGTTGATTGGTTCCTCTGCGATCGCGTTCGTTCAAAATCTCCCAGCGGAACATGCAGTACCCCTGGAAACTAACCTGCAGAGTAAATGGATAAGCGCTTACAGTACCCGGAATAATTGTTGTACTGCTCGCTGTGCTTACCGCTGTATTTATTGCAACAGTTGTATTTTGCTCTATGTCTGCTCCCGTAAAAACGGCGGAATCAATTACTATAAAATGAAGCTGAGCTCCCATCTCCGCTCTGTTCTTTGCAAAGTCCGCTACAATTATTCGTAAGTCGGGAACTCCGCTGCTGCTGAGATCGACAGTGATTTCCTGGCCTAGATCTAAATTGCGGACTCCTCCGGGGGTTCTAATCGAAACAGCTTCGCCGAGGTTATAAAGTTCTAGTTTGTATGTTTCGTTATCTACAGTGACTAAAACTGAGTCGCCGCGGTACAATCGCCTGTCCAGCGAATTGCCTTCCATTATGTATTCTATCGGAGAGCGGACAGATGTTGCATTCTGAGAAGAATTATTCCTGCTGTTCCTTATTATAGAAAGCACGCCCCAGCTTCCTAAACCCAACACTAAAATTATTACTGCGGCAGGAATAATAAAACCGGGGAGCTTTGGCGGATTTTTTAACAGTTGTTCGACAGGGATTGGCTGTTCTTGTATACGAAGAGCCCTGTATAACGAAATTACTTTTTGAACATCAAGGTCTAAATATGAGCCGTAGTTTCTGAGAAAGCCGACTACATAGGGCTCGCCGGGGAAGACGGAGAAATTTTCTGTTTCCAAGGCCTCCAGATAACGAATAGATATATTTGTTTCGCGGCTTATCTGATCAAAATTGAGCCCTTTTTCGAAACGGGCAGCCTTTAATTTCTCTCCCAGAGATTCCATTTTTCCCCCGTCCTAATCATTATCCCTGAATAGAAAGTTATTATACATGGTTGCTAAAGACGGTGTATCATAGACAAATCTGGCGTCAGGAATACCTACGTTTGTTCTGATGTTTGTAAGGTCAAAGCGTACTTCATTGTCCGCGATAGTTCGTCCTTCCATACGGCGGATTAATCTTGTGTTTGGATCGATGCTTAATATTATTTCTCTAAAGCCTTCTGCAGTTGTGTTTCTTGTAAGGCGCAGTTTTATTACTCTAACCGAAGAGCCCGGATCTAGAGGTTCCGGATTGGGACCGGTAAGGTAAGCGGCTGTATAATTGCGTCTGAGCATAGAAAGCCCCAGTGTGCTTCCCCCTCCTGCTCTTGCGAGAGGCTGGTTTAGAACAGCCCGAAATTCCGGAAGATAAACGGTAAGCGCTTCGCCGTTAAAAACGATAACCTGATCTGCAGGTCGGGAAAAATCTATACGCAAAAGGTTAGGCGCTCTATGACTAACGTTTCCGGTCATTGTAGAAGTACCGGTGCGAATTTCGATATTTGCTTCATAATCTCTGAGCGAAGCATAATGGTTTCCTACCATTTCCAGATATCTTGCTGCAGTTATTATTTCTTGACCATGGAGAAAAGCACAGCTAATTATTAATAATAAAAACAGGGAAAACCCTCGTTTTGTCACAACTAAACCCCTATACATTAATATTCTATAATAGTAGTTAAATTTTGGGTTTATTGCAAGTACTATGCCGTGCGTTGACAAGAAATTAGCGGGGTGGTACCCTGAGCGTAGCTGAATCCGGTCCAGTAGCTCAGGGGATAGAGCGGCCGCCTCCTAAGCGGCAGGTCGGCTGTTCGAGTCAGCCCTGGATCAATGCAAAAAAGCCAAAGGCTTTTTTGCTTGAAGTTTCGCTGCGCGAAACTTCAGGATGTAGCTTGCGGCAAAACTCCATGAATAGTCTGCGCGAAACTTCAGAAAGCAGCCTGCGGAAAACTCCATAACCGAACCCTGAGCTTGTCGAAGGGTGAAGGTTCCCCTCCGATAAAACTCTGCAAATTAATGTAAATAAAGTAAATAATAATGTATAATCCCATTTAAAGGGGTTTATTATGAATAAGAAATCAGGGATATTTTTACTTTTCTTGGTGTTATTTGTAACGCAAGGCATAACGCAGGGTGTAATGCTGGGCGCGCAGACTGACCCACGTCCAAGGAGCCCTCAGCCAATGTCCAATAAAACAGCAATGCAGTATTTTAGAGACGAAGGACTCACGCTCGGTATAAATTTGGGTAATTCGCTCGAAGCTATTGATAACTTTACTAACCCAAACAGACCCATAGCAGTAGAAACGGCATGGGGAAACCCGGTTATTACTCAGGCTTATTTTAACGGGTTAGCTCAAAATGGCATTAAGATTGTCCGTATTCCTGTAACTTGGACAGGGCATATCGGTCCTGCGCCTAACTATACAGTCTCGGAAGCATGGCTAAGACGTATAGCCGAAGTAGTTAATATGGCAAACAATGCCGGATTAAAAGCTTTTATTAATGTGCACCATGACGGAAACATTGATGCCGGCGGTCACGGTCTTGGCGGCTGGCTTAATATAAATTCTGTCGTTGCAGGCGATAGGGAAATTAGCAATAAGTTTGAAAAACTGTGGGAACAAATTGCCGCGTACTTTAGGAATTACGGCGACTGGCTTATGTTTCAGGGTTTTAACGAGATACACGACGGCAAATGGAACGCAAGCGGCACTCCCGCAGAATACGTTATTATTAATGACTGGAATCAGCGATTTACAAATGCAGTTAGAAGATCCGGCGGAAACAACGCGCAGCGTTATCTTCTATATTATGGCTATTTAACAAGCTATCAGATTGCACAGCCGGCTTCGCCTTTTAGGCTGCCGAATGATACCGCTGCCGGCAGGCAAATTGTTGGTTTTCACTGGTACGATCCTTTCGACTTTGCACATGATACGACAACTCATGTTTGGCCTAATAACTCTCATCATGGAAGCAGAGCCGCAATCGATAATGTTTTAAGAAGTTTTAAAACAAAGTTTATTGATAATGGTATTCCTGTAATTGTCGGCGAAAACGGTCCTGCGCGGTATTCAAATTACAGAAACAACAGAGGGTACAGAGCTTCTAACGCGCGCGTTGCGCATACAAACAGGCTCGCTTATGTTGATTATCTTTATACAAAAGCCAGAGAAAACGAAATAGTTCTTTTCTATTGGGAAATGGGTCCCAGCACTTATACTGTCAGCGGTGATTTTGCCGACTTTGGAATTATTAATCGTAGTACAGGTCAGCCAAATTCTCCCGAAAACGCAGAAGTTATCCGCGCTATGGTAAACGCTGTTAATACCGCGCGCCCTGTTTCTTCCGGAGGAGCTTCCGGCGCAGCCGTTCAACCTGTTGGTGTTCAAGGTACAGTTTCGAGCTGGCAGACTTTTAATAACAATGCGTCTACCGTAAGAGCAGGGATCGCAAATGAGACAATTAATAGAATAAGATATTCTGTGTCCACACTGACAGGAAACCTTGCTGCCGGAGGTTATGCCGGAGCTTTTGGCGTTCCAAATAATGACACCTTGCAATTACTTAGAACAATGAAATCTTTTTCGTTTACTATTTTAGGTGACGGAAACAATTATAGAGTCTCGCTGCCGATACCTAATGTTGAAGATCATTACGGTTATACATTTTACACAACAAGAGGGCAGACCGCTGTTATAACTGTAAATGTCAGCGAGCTGACTCAAGGCGGCTGGGGAGCTGTAAGGCCTTTTGATTTAAGCACAGTTAGAGGAATACAGTTTCAGGCCGAAAGCGCGGGCAATTTTAATTTGAAGGTATGGGATATTAGAATACAGCAATAGCATGTATTAGTTAAAGGAGAGATCATGGCGGACAATTGGTATAATCTGGATAAAGAAATAGTTCTAAAGGAGCAGAAATCTGACGCTCGTAACGGTTTGACCGCAGGTGAAATACAGGTTAGGCAAGCAAAGTTTGGTTTAAATAAATTCGCAGAAAAAAAGAAAGAAGGTCTCTTTGTTCAAATAATGCGCCACCTAAAGGATGTCGCTGTTATCATTCTTCTTATTGCGGCGGTTCTTTCCTTTGTATTGGAACTGCGTGAACTTTTCGAAGGTCATAGCGTAAGTTTTATCGAACCGATTGTAATTATATCGATCGTTATAATGAATGTGATTTTGGCTGTAACACAGGAGCGCGGCGCCGAAAAAGCGCTTGACGCTCTTGCGGTCTTAAACAGTCCCAGCTGCTTTGTAATGAGAGACGGAAGCAAGCAGGAGATCGATACAACTCTTGTGGTCCCGGGTGATATTATTGTTTTAAAGACGGGTGATTTAGTTCCCGCCGACGCGCGTATTCTTGAATGCGAAAGTTTTGCTGTAGACGAAGCTTCGCTTACCGGCGAAAGCGAGCCGTCAGAAAAATCACCGGATACTCTTACCAAAGAAAACGCTCCGCTTGGCGATCGCCTTAACATGGTTTTTTCCGGCTGTCTTGTTGTTTCTGGCTATGCGACCGCTGTTGTTATCGCAACCGGAATGAATACTCAGATTGGAAAAATCGCAGGTTACTTAAACTATACAAAGAAAAATAAAACGCCTCTCCAGCTCCGGCTCGATAAACTTGGCAAATTAATAAGTACCATAGCTATTATTGCCGCCTTTACAATTTTTATGATTGGAATGATTCAGGGGCAGGAAATATGGCATCTTATAATGCTGGCTGTAACGCTTTCGGTTGCGGCAGTCCCCGAGACGCTTTCGCTTATCGTAACGCTGATGTTGACGCATGGCGTCAAAAAGATGGTCAGCAAAAACGCGCTGATAAGAAAACTGCAGGCTGTCGAAACATTGGGAAGCACCTCGGTTATTTGCTCTGACAAAACAGGAACGCTGACTCAAAACAAGATGACGATTAAAAGGCTCTGGACTTATGGCAGCGTTCTGAACGAAGGTAAGCCAATCAGCGATACAGACGCGAGTTCCGGCGAACATATCGAATTTATTAAAAGGTTCCTGCTCGCAAGTAATGTAACAATAGAAAAAACTGACAAGGGCGAAGAAAGAATTATCGGCGACCCGACAGAGTCGGCCATTATGCGCCTTTCTATCGACAAAAAGATAAAGAGGGAAGACTTAAACACAGAATACGAAAAGGTAGCGGAGATTCCGTTCTCGTCAGCGCGAAAGATGATGACATCTATTTATAAAAAATGCGGAACAGGTTCCGCTGACGGCAAATTTTTGGTGCTCACAAAAGGCGCTTTTGATAAAATACCCTACGCCAAAAAAGATGATTTGCATTTTGTAAAAGAGCTGAACGATATTCACGATTCTTTCGCGCAGGACGCGCTTCGTGTTATAACTCTTGCGTCAAAAGAAATTGACGCACTGCCTGCAAAAGACAACCTTGAGTCTCTGGAAAAGGATCTAAACTTTGAAGGTTTTATCGGTCTTATCGATCCGCCGAGACCCGAAGCTGCCGCCGCAATAAACCGCGCCAAAAAAGCAGGCGTGCGTACGATCATGATAACAGGCGACCATGCAATTACAGCTGCTGCCATTGCGCGTGAGCTTGGCATTATCGCAGCAAAGGAAGGCATTATCACAGGCGAAGAGCTGGGTAAGCTTTCTGACGATGAGTTAAACGACAGCATAGAGTTTTATTCTGTTTATGCGCGTGTTTCGCCGTCGGATAAAATCCGCATTGTGCAGGCGTGGCAGCAGAAAGGCGCAGTTGTTTCAATGACTGGAGACGGTGTTAACGACGCGCCTGCTCTTAAGGCGGCGGATGTCGGCGTTGCGATGGGCATTAACGGAACAGAAGTTGCAAAGAGCGCTTCTGATATGATCTTAACAGACGATAATTTTTCTACGATTGTAGAAGCTGTCAGCGAAGGGCGCAAAGTTTTTGCGAATATCAAAAAACTTGTTTACTTCCTTATCGTATGTAATATTTCTGAGATTGTAATTATGATCTTTGGGCAGGTCTCCGGCTGGGGCGTTCCTGTAACTCCCATAATGTTATTAATTGTAAACGTAATCGCCGACGGTATTCCCGGAATGGCGCTTGCAAAAGAACAGTCCGATACGCGAATTATGGCACGTAAGCCAATCGACCGCGAAGAAAGTTTCTTTGCAGGCGGGCTTATGGAAGTTATTATTCAGCAGACAGTAATGTGCAGTATAGTAGTTCTTGCAGCTTTCTATATTGGAAAGTTTGGGATAATTACGGGAGCGCATGAGGAAAACCACTTGCTTGGACAAACAATGGCATTCTTAGTACTAGGCTGGACATCGGTACTTCATATCTTTGTTGTAAGAAGCAGAGCTTCAATCTTTAAACGAACATTAAAAGATAATCCGCAGCTTGTTGTCAGCGCGATTTGTATGTTCCTTATGCTGGCAGGTATGGCGGCAATACCGCCTATAGCGTCAGCTTTAAAACTTGTTGCAATGGACATAACTCATTGGCTGATTTGTATCGGCATTTCGCTGCTGCCGTTAATGGTCGCAGAGTACGGCAAGTTCTGGGATAATTACAAATACCATGAAGCCGAAAGACTAAGAGTAAAACAGCAGAAGATAGGTTGAAATAAGAAAGGCTAAAATTAGACAGGTTAGACAGATTAGACAGGTTAAACTGCAAATAAAAAAACCCCGGCTTTCCGGGGTTTTTTTATTATAAAGTCAAGTCCGCTGTTAAACAGCAGATATTAACTTTTTTAAGTTCTTTTTTGCATGTTGTTTTTCTTGGATGTCCATGCAGTATTCACCGCGCCAATCAACAACAGCGCTGCCGCCTTCGCGTAATTCTCCAAAAAGAATTTCGTCCAAAAAATTATCTTTAATTTTTTCATCGATAAGTCGGCTCACATTTCGCGCGCCGAACTCTTTGCTATAACCGTCTTCGGCAAGTTTGTTGATACAAGAGTCGGTAACAATCAGCGTCACATTTTTTTCTGCAAGCTGTGACGAAAAAGCATCCAATTCTTTACGTACGATATTTTTCATAATATTGCGCGACAGAGGTCCAAAGCTGACAACTGCGTCCAGTCTGTTGCGGAACTCGGGTGTAAATATTTTTCGTACTTCATCATTGATGGCGCTGTCGTCCTGGACTCTGTCGCCAAAACCAATAAGCCGCCCATTACCAATATCTCTTGCGCCTGCGTTGCTAGTCATGATCAATATGATATTACGAAAATCAGTTTGTTTATTTTGGTTATCAAGCGTTGCGTAATCCATCACCTGAAGCAGGATATTAAAGATATCGCTATGTGCTTTCTCGATTTCGTCAAGCAGTAATAATGCGTGTGGGTGGCTGCGAATTGCGTTTATTAACTGTCCTCCTTCTTCATAACCAACATATCCTGGCGGCGCGCCAATCAACCGGCTGACAGAATGTTTTTCTCCGTATTCGCTCATGTCAAAGCGAATAATTTTTATTCCGAGAAGCTCACTTAATTGACGCGCAAGCTCTGTTTTACCCGTGCCGGTTGCGCCAACAAAAAGTAAATTCGCAATCGGCTTACTTTCGGCTCTAAATCCCGCTCTCGATCGTTTTACGGCTTTAACAACTGCCGCAATTGCGTCATCCTGCCCGAATATACGCTGCTTAAGCTTGGTTTCCAAGTCCTGTAATTGGATCCTTTCATCATCGCAAATTGTATTAACCGGGATATGACCTAGTTTAGAAACCATTTTTTCTACATGAGAAAGTTGGATATCTATTGTGCTGTTATCTTTTGCGTTTATTCGGGCATGAGAGCCAATGGTGTCCATTAGGCTAATTGATACATCAGGGCGCTTTCCCGGAATATACGCTGAAAGATTTACAATATGTTCGATCGTATTACCAAAATTTACATCATGAAATTCCTCGTACTTGTTTTTAACTTTGGTAAGAATTTCTATTGTTTCTTCTATACTAGGCTGGTCGATTAATATTTTCTGGAATCTGCGGGAAAGCCCACGGTCCTTTTCAAATAAATTATAGTCTTCGGTTGTCATAGCGCCTATTACGGATAGATTGCCGCGGGCAATGGCGGGTTTTAGTAAATTCATAAAGTCCATTTTTGTGTTTGCAGTACTGATTAATGTTTGCATCTCGTCTATATATAAGATCGCCTTATCTTTTCTCTTTAGTTCATGAAGCACTTGGTTAATTCTTTTCTCTAAGCTACCACGGTATTTTGTCCCCCCAACGAGAGCGCCGCAATCAAGCGCTAAAATTTTTGAGCCCTTGAATCTTTCTGGGACATCGTTAGCTGCAATTTTTATCGCAAGGCCTTCTGTTATAGCTGTTTTTCCTACCCCTGCATCTCCTACATGTATGGGATTATTCTTAATTCGGCGGTTAAGAATTTCGATAGTTAAAGCAATCTCTTGGTCTCTGCCGATACAGTCTTCTAATAGGTTATTTTGCGCGAGAGCGGTTAGATCGGTTGTAAAAGGTATTCCCCAATCTTTATTAGAAACATTTAATCTACTCATATTACTTAGCTCGCAAAAATTACCGGTATGAGAGAGAACACTTCTTAATTTTAGTTTAGTTACTCCAGCTTCTTTTAAAATGCTGCAAACGGATTTTATTTCCATAAGAGCTATAAAAAGGTCGGGAATATCAATAATGATTTGCTTTTCTGCTTCCAGCATTTCATGCCAATTTTTTGGCGGAGGGTTTGTAGCTGTATGACGTATCTTGCTTTCTTCCTGCATTTTTTCTTGTAATTCAATGAAACTCTGGGTTTTTAGCGGCGGAGCGTAATTCTTTGATTTAGGTATTTCTTTTTTAAAATATTCCTGAAGCCGATTACCGATAATATATAAAGCTACGTTTTTCATTTTGCGAATTATATCTAAAAACGTCTTATTTAAAAGAGCGTAATATAGAACGTGTTCTGCGGTTATAAATTCATAGCCCTCTTTTTGAGTCAGTTTAAAAGACTCGTCAATAATATTCTGTAATTCGTTTGAATAATTCATAAAAACCTCCTATTAACATTCTTGTAATATACATTTAAGCGGGAATTCATACGCCGCAGCCTTTAAATGTACTTGTTCTATTTTTCTTATTGCTGTATCTCTGGGAAATACACCGATTATTCCGCTGCCATTATTATGGACAGCAAGAGTTATTCTTTTTGCGTCTTTTTTTCTTAAATTAAAAATACCTGACAGTATTTCGTTTTCCACAAAATCCATGGTTGTATACGGATCATTTAAAAGAATAATACTGCAGTCCTTCTCCTTTTTTTGTTTTTGACTGTTTTTAGTTTTTGTCTTTTTTGATAATTTTTCTTTTAATAAATTTACCATAAGTTTACTCCTGTTATTTGGCTATAATTAATAAAAATATTTATTTGCATAAGGATTTATTTTTCTTGCCAGGTTAAGATAATCGTTTGCTGTATATAATTGAGCCTTAAGTCTTAGCTTATATTGGTTAAAATTGAAATTGTCAGGTCCAAAGTCTTTGATAAGACATTTTTTATCTTCTTCTAAAACTTTTGCGTATAAAATTAATTGAGATGTGCCTGCATTGTTTTTTAATTTATGACCAGAAAAAGAAGTATATATTCTTCCATTTAGCACGCCCAAATCTCCGGCACAATATTCATTGTTTTCATCAAATAATGAGACGCTGGTTCCTATTAAATGATCATCTGTTTGATTAAGAGCCTCAAGGTAATACCGTAAAAATAATAAATAAGAAGGGTCAACCACGGTTTTTTTATACGCATTATAATACTCAATTAATTTATCAGCCATAAATGTGACATTTTTTGATTCTTCTAAATAATATTTTGTATTTTTTAAATGCCTAGTCATAAATTTGTTTATTCTAATTTTATCAAGATGTAAAATGATTCTACCGCATAATAACGGCATTAGAACCATTGTTTTTCCGAATTCTCCGATATATCCGGGATAAAATCCAGCTTTAATCGTATTACTTACTGTTTCTACTTTTTCGTGAAGCGAATCAAATGTTACAACTGTAACAAATTTACCAGGATCCCTGCATTCTGGGTATATTAATTTAAATGCTTTTTTTGCATTATATTCCGCCAATTCAATTTCATTCCTTTTTAAATTGATACGCAGGAGATTTTTATAAATATATGAACATTTTGGATTTATATCTATTGATTCAATGTAATCTCTCTCTGCCTCATCATATAATAAAAGATCTTCGAAACACGATCCTCTTCCGCAATAGCTGTCTAATAAGAGTTTATTTGATGATGGTTTATTTATAAACAAATATTTATCCAGTATTAGATTAATTGCTTTAGTATAAACTTTAATGGCATTTGAATATAACTTTTTTTTCTTATAAAGAAAGCCAAGATTATAAAACCCTAATGTAAAATAGTCATGGTTTTTAACAATATTTTCTAATTTTTCGATTGCTAAGTCAGTTTGACCTATTTCATCGTCACAGCATGCGTCATTTAATTGAGCATCCGGATCATTTGGATTTATTTTTAATGCCTTTTTATAGTAATCTGACGCTTTTATAAAATCTCTTTGAAAATAATATTTATTTGCATCTATCATATAGTCATTAAAAAAAGCTTTCATTTCGCTGTCCATCGCTTACTCCTTTATATTCTGTGCACGAAACGGCACAATTAAATATTTCCAGATATTTTTCTGTTGTAACCTGTTCAAAGCCATGATCTAGTTTATATTTTAAAAAAGGATCGCCAAAACTTGTGGATCCAACGTCCCATACCCGGATTCCCATTTTTATTAAGTGTTTAGCAATTAATATAAATAGATCTTTGCCGGAGTTATTGACAATAGTGATACCGGAAAAACTAATATATATTCTGTTTTTAATAATGGCAGCCAAATCACAAGATGCAAAATCTCCATCCAGCAATAATATAACAGTGACTATTTTAAAGTCATCAGAACTAATTAATGATAACTTCTTTACGATTTTAAAAAAATTATTATTTTTATAACATTCGCTTAATCGTTTTAGAACTTCTGCATGATCGTCATATTCAAATATTAATTTGTAACGCTCTCCGATTTTTTCGATGCGTTTTTTTGACTCTTTTAAATATGTTTTTCCTTTAAAAATATTACTAATCGGTGATAAGCAGACTCTGTCATTTCTGGAAGGAAAAATTATAGAGTCTTCTTTAAAGATATTTCCTAAGTAACTGGGATTGTATCCTGTAATAAACAGATTTTTATATGCATTAAAAAAATCATCTGCTTGAGGCGGAGAAAAAAAAGAAACCATGTTATCCGAGTATATTTTTTTATATCTAATCTTGGTTGCTTCACGGATGTAATGCAGCGCAGAATTATAATTTAATAATTTAAAATACATTAATCCGATGGAATATACATAGTCATGGTTAAATCTTTTTAGCTTGTCAGCTGTAATATAGCATTCTAGACTTTTCTCGTATTGTTTTATTTCACTAAGGCAATACCCTTTTGATCCATAGGATGTATGTAACCAATAGGGTCTTTCTGTAGATATTGACAAGTCATAATAGTGAATCGCTTTTTTATATAAGGATTTTATATTATTTTGCTCATGCTGTGTATTTAAGTTAGTAAATCCTTTTTGCGATAGCTTATTAATCTGCCTGTCAATTTTTCTAGCTTCTTCCTTGTACAGCCATCCTAATGAGTTATACGCAAGGTAATAATCAGGATTTTCCTCCACTAGATCAAGCATGCCGTTTATTGCAAGCGCTCTGTCGCCTAAATCATCAAGAATAGAAATTGCATTATGCTTTATATTTGTCAAATTGCGTTTTAACATAGGTGATAAATGATCTTTAGATTCTAAAATATTTATTGCTTTAGAATAAAACTTTTTAGCGTTTAAAAAGTCTTTTTTAAAATAAAAATCATTGCCAATATCAAAGAGTTTTTCCCAATCATTTTCATATTCAATATTTTTACTGAACATTATTATCTCCTGATGCAAGAGCTTGTAATGTATTATTAATGCTTTTTTGTAAATGAGTAGTATCATAATCAAAAACATCTAATATACCGATATTGTTATTAATTTCATTCACTAAATTTAATAACTTTTGCCGGATTACAGCGGTGCTTTTGGCAATACTGTTATGATTTTTTAATTCAGCTATCATGTCTTCCATGTACTCAAGATTGAGTTCTCCGTTTTTTTTAATAAAACAAAAAATTGTTTGTACCTTATCTTTGTGTTTTTCGCTCATGCAGAACTGCTTAAAGAAATACTTTAATATTATAAACAGCGAAGAACTTAAGTCTGCTATGAATTTTATTCCATTATATATTTGCTCAACATCAGGGTTTAAAAACTTATACGTGAATGAGGCAGGATTTTCTTCTGATCTTACACCTAACAATCCAAGACTTTTTATACGGTGATACATGGCGGTCCCGTATGTTAAAATCATTGCTCTCATAGGCCATGTATTATACTTTAGAAGATTGGACTTTCTTATGCCCGCACAATTGTTGATCAAGTCTTGCAAACTAGATTCTGCGTCGAATGCTATAAAGCCGGCATCGCACTCAATTCCGAGTTCATCTAAAAGCTGAATTGCAGAAAAGCAATCATCCAGAGAATCTCGGCGATGGTAGCGGAGGCGTTGATCAGCAGAGAAACTCTCTATGCCAAGGTATACACGAGAAAGACCCAAATTTTGATAATACTTAAGTAAATCACGGAAAGTTCTTCCATCCGAGCTTACATTCTTATTTGCGATTACGACTGGATTAGTGAAGATTCTAAACTGGATATTGACATGATACTTAAGTCTAAGTTCGTTTATAATGTCACCTAACTTATATGCTCTCTCTAAATGCTTGGTCGTGGGCCATCCGAAGTAGTCCTCGTCTACAAATTCCAATTCATACTTTTCTTGCAAAATAGCAGATTCGAGGTCCATCTTGATCCTTTCTATGGGAAAAGATTGCCATGTATTTGCTGTACCATGCTGACTGCAGTAAGAGCATTTGCCATAGCAGCTACATGAGTTCTGAACAGCTTGAACTTGATTTTTATTATCAGTATTCGAATTTGCAGCTGGAGGATATTTTAATTTGCTAAGATCGACTCTTTTTGTTTTTCCTTTTTCATAATTACCAGTAATTGGGTTATACAAATATGTGTTATCCAAAGGCTTATCTAATGGAATATCATTCAATAATGAATGAACATACTCTTGGAGAGCCACTTCTCCCCTCCCGGTTACAATCAATGGTTTTAATTTAATAAAATCTTCATTATTTTCAATTAAAACATCATGAGCCGAAGTAGCTAAAACTCCGCCCACAATAATTGGAGGAGTAGTAATATTACTTTTATTTATACATGACAAAGTTTTAAAGAAAAATTCTTTAGAAGCATTATCAAGTGAAAATCCAATAAGACCATAGTTCTTTTCTGAAAAATTTTGTATAAGCTTATCAATATCGTTATTACTGTGAATACGATATGTATCAACGCTAACCTTATCACCAAAAACTCCCATAATATGACCTTTCAATGTATTGAGGGTAAGGTCTTGCCAAACGTCCGAATGGTTTGGGGAGCCATAGGAGGCTAACGCTATCGCGAATGTCTTTTGATTCTTTTCATTTTTCTCGTTGATCATATAATTTCTCCTTTGTTATTAACCGGTTATTTCCGGGAAAAGCGGGGTTCTATTCCCGCTAACTCCGTAACAAGATAATGGCTGCAAAATAGTTCTTTTTTTACTGTTTAAATTACAAGCCAATATCCCTGTTGTCGATTGATATGCAAAACTAAAGACTCCAGAGGCATTAGAAAAAACAGCGTTTGCAATCCTAACGCTTTTTAATCCTTCCGGAACGATGATCTTAATTTGGCTTCCATCAGTTACAACGACATTACTCAATTCCACTTCTATTTGCTTTCCTCCTTCATTAATGATCTCCAAGCCGGAATCAGCGCTGATGTATACACGATTAGTAACTACCTTGCATGCATTACATATGCAAAAAAATTCGTTATTATTTACTTTTTCTTTTGCTTTTTTTAGGAAATTAAGCAGATAAAATTTCCAAAGAACAGCTGGGGAATCGAAATCAAAGAAGAAGTCTGCGGTTTTATACACTAATCCTTTGGTTTTACGTGTCATTTTTGATACATTCAACCAAAAGGAATTTTCCAGATCGAGAGAAATATTACTGATAGATGGAATGCTCTTTCTTTTTAAGATAAATAATCCCGGGAACTCAGTACCGCCTTTTCGCGCTTGCAGCAGTTTTCCTAGCCCCCTATTTTGATTTGCATTATTCGTTTTATCCGGCAATGCGCGCGCTATCTCACAGATCAGCTTGGGAGCGTATAGAGCTGGTCCAGGCAGACCGTTACAAGACACAAGAGTATCACCGTGAGTAAACAAAATTAACTCATCAGGATCAGTCTTCTTGGCAAGGAAAGTAATTACAGATTGAAGTACCCAATATAAGATTGGATAATTATCAATGAGGAGGAATGCCTTATGAGGCATATTATCTTTCATTACCGTGCGCATTCTGCAAGATTCTCCGTCGATTGCAACTAAGATAATATCCCCTGATACATTTTCAAGATTCGAACAAATGGTTTTTAGCCTAAGGGCCCTTATATCATCTTTGTTTACATCAGAATCTGTGTCTGGTAAAAACTTGTAACGAAGTTGAGGAAAATTTTGTGTCATGAGTGATTCTGTGGAAGACCTAATCGCTTTATTGGAGCACAGAAAAACTACTGTTAAATTTTCAGTTATTGAGTTATTTAAAACACCTGGCTCAGGAAGCAAAGATATAGAAGGGATATTGTAATCACTGTCTATTAAAGGAATTAAGGCTATTTGCGCTTTAAAGACATCAGGATCGTTCATATGTCCGATACCTTCCGGCAGCAGAGTTAAATTATTTAAAAACCGTTTGTCTTTTTTTTGATGTAACCGGACTATCGGGGAGTCGTAAATTTGATTTTCATTTTTTTTCCAGAGTCTGTTTATAGTTTCTTTGCTATACAGACGCTCTAAATCTTTATAAAAATCAAAGAAAATCTGTGCTAAATCTTTTCTAGATAAGCAAATACTTTTTATTTCGAGAAAATCCCGTCTGAACTGCAAGGAATGGGGAAGAGCTTCACAAGCTTTCAGGGCTTGGTTTTTGTCTGTTGTAACAAGATCTGCGAAGTCGAATAGCTTGAGGAGCCATCGGTTATTTACTGTAGACATTCCTGTATCATGAAGGGATCTAAGATATGCATCCATTAAGCCAGATGAGAGCATTTTTTCGTTTAACTTGACGATTCCCTGTAAAACAGATTCTATACCTTCGATATTTTCATAGCGAATATTCAAATAAAAAATATCCCTTAGTAATAAAGGAAGCATTTTTTGTTCTATAATAAAATCATCATTAGAATTAGAGATTTTTGTTTCTTCTATGCAGCTGCACTTACTAATAGTTGGGAGTAATGTTTCAAAACGTGAAGCAGGGCTCCTATAACGGCCTTCGATGATTACACCAAGCCTCTTAGCAATAGAACTTGGGAGAATATTAATAGCCAGCCTGCCAAGCAAACCGAATTTCGTATGGTCAACAACCTGTTTATCTTTTCTTAATAAGACGGCAAACAGCAGCTCTAAAGAATTTAATGGTTTTACAGGTTTTTTAGTTAATACCATGTTCTTATCGATATATGCTTCATAATCCATCCCTGCGGTTAAAAATATTTTTTCTCCGTCTTTTAACTTTAACAAACGGTGAAGGATTCTAATCTTTTTTCTCAAAACAACACGTGTTGTAAATAATTGGGCTTTAATTGATTTTTTGGAACGTTTAGCGTTGCCTTTGATATTATTCCAAAAAATAGGTTTGTGTATGTTCTTTATAGACAGGCAATGTGCAACTGCTATAAGCGCTTCATCAAATGAAAAATCGAGTGCTCCGGCAGAAACTAGATTAAAATATGGTAACAATTTCTCTAAAGTGTTTTTCCTTAAAAGTTTGATAGGACCTGAGCTGTCATTCAGATTCGAAGAAGAAGGAATCAAGAGCCTTGAGTAGGTGTTATATATAAGAGAACTAAGTTTATCTGGTATTCTCTTATTTAGTACTATTGATCCGAGCATGTGACGACTGCCCGTAATAATGCTATTTTCTTTTATTGCATTTGAAAGAAATGGAATTACGCTATAGCTAACAAAGGCTCCTATTTCGGAGAGCACTATGATAGTATCATCTGCAATGTTCTTATCCTTAACGATATTATTAATTGCACACACCATCATCGCGCCACGAACTGGTGCAACATTTAGGTCACTATGATTTTCTTCAATGGTCCATGTTACTGTTTTTGGAAAGTAACATTTAGAAAGGCTATTTAAGATAGAATGGATTAAATCAACATCGTGGTCCGGCTTTAATGGAAGGACAATCTTAATGTGTAATTTATTCTCTTTTAATGCTAAGTGTGCCTCTAAAATCCGTGCGGCTAATTTGCCTGCTTCAATTCTTTTCATATCAAAGGAGGAGCTGACAGGTATAGCTAAGACATGATCTGCCGCTAATGGTGTGCATTTTTTTCCTGTAAAGAATTTTGCTTCCTTTTTTAGCTCAGAAATCTCAGGAAAATATTTGTTTTTTGGAATTTTTACATTTTTTGGCAGATTATTGAGTAAATACTTTATTGCCGTTAATGCAATAGGATTAGGAAACGAAATAAAATTTTTATATGCCTCTATTACCTCTATTACTGCGTTATTAGAAAACGGCTGTTCTAATAGGGTTTTGTAATCTTGTTCAGAAAGCTCCTGATAGTCATGGAGCTTCTCAATGAATTTGCTAACATTGTTTTCAAATCCTTCTTTAAAAAGAGGGTACTCGTTTATAAATCTCTCTTGGCTTTCTACTTTGTTTGTATTTGGATAATCACCCAAAAAAGCTTTAACTACATTACAATAAGTACTGTCACCGGATTGATCAATTTTTAAGTTTAAAGCTTTAATATACAATGCAAATAAAGAAGAGACAGAAGGTTGTCCTGCAAAAAATAGCGAAGCCCATGCAGCAATCAAAGCAAAAGAATATTTTATGGGCTTAAAAAAAATATTCTTTACAAGATTTAAAAACCGTGAAGCAAACCATACTATAAAAGGTATTGATATTAGCTTAGATATGATCGCAAAGATAATCTCACAAGTGATATGGTAAGATTTACCTGCAAATTTTTTTAGGAAATCGCTTAACAACCATGTGAATTGGTTATAGATCAAATAGTTTATGATTTTTCCTGTTATTTTAACCAATGGGAATACGATTTTTGCGGGATAGTAAAAAACATATCCCATCAATCTTGATATTACACGCAGAAAAGCGCTCGTTTTATTGGTTAAACTTGCAAACAAGAATACAGCAGAAAGCATGAATCGAGGAAGCTTTATTGTTGTTGCAATTTGATTTAAGATAGCGGAGCCATGTTTTACATAGTTGTTGTACTCATCTGCGCTCTTAAAGTACTTCCAGATTTCGCATTTGTTTAAAAACCTTTTGGATTTAATCTCTGCGGCTCTTTTTAACCGGCTAATTTTGTTTTTCTTAGTCATGATTTACCCCCTATAAAATTTATAAACAGTTGAGTTTTTTATAAAGAATCGTTTCTTTATAACTCTTAAAATTGTTTTAAAAATATTCTTTATAGTTCTGCCTGATGTAAACTTGCTCTCCTCCCATCCGACTTTAAACTGCTTAATTGTGTATTTCTGTAAAGAAAAGAGTAAAATATCGTATTCGAACGAAAAGCCAATGTCCGTAATCTTGCAGCTATTAAAGAAATCCCTTAATACATAAGGACGGAAAGCCTTAAAACAAGCATGTAGGTCAGAAATTTTAAATAGTTTAGGATATAGAAGCTTTACAAACAGGGAATATGCTTTTGAGCAGACCATATCACGTAAGGCTCGCTTGGATCGAATACCTGCGAATACATCGATAATATCTGTTTTTGAGCAGTCAAGCGCATTCAGTTTAGAAATACCATCTTGCAAGTCCATAGAATCGTCAATATCGCTGTACAAAATAAGTTCTGCATCAGGAAAATTTGTTAGAGCATAGGACAGACCTAAGTAAATGCTCCCGCCTTTGAGGGACTCTTTATTTTCGTTCTGTAAAAGAATTGCGTTGGGAGAGTCCTCAAAGACTTCCTTAAAAATTTCATTCCTTGTATTATCGAGATAACCTTTGTCATTCACAAAAATGCCAATGTCATCATTTTGCTTTAGGAACTCCAATTTTTTTTGGAAACATTCTTTTAAGAAAACAGGTTTTTCGTTAGCAAAAGCAATAACCCATACTCTCATAGTTTTACTCCTTTACCTTTGTCCAGCTAACACTGTTAAAATTTTTGCGCGTGTAAGTCCCTGGGCCATTGGATTCATACGCTGCTGGAAACCCATTTTCATGGCCAAATGCGTCCTCATGAAAAGTAACCCCAGATCTGATAGTGATACTGAGCAGCCTGGAATCAAAGCATTTGTACGAAATGAAATCTAAATTGTCCCATGAGCTATAAATTCTTGGCCGAACATCTGAAGTAAATGCATCGCTTTTGATTGTTACGCTATCAGGAATTATTAATGCCTTTATGTGATTTCCTATGAAAGCCTCGCCGCCTATCCAAGAAAGTGTCTCTGGGAGCGTAAGTTGCTTTATTGGGATATCCTTGAATGCCCAGGAGTCTATCGCTGTCACTGGAAGGCCATCTATCTCGGAGGGGATTACAACCCGTCGATTTTTTCCTGTATAACCGGTAATTGTAATTGTATTATCCTCGGTGCGAGTGAAACGGAAAAGCTCACTTTTTGTAGCTTTTGTAACTTTAGAAAACAGTCTCTTGTTCTTATTCATATAGGTCTCCTTAAAATTTTTTACAGACACTAAACCTGCCCGCATTATAGATATGCGAAATAAAGAGTGAAATTTTCTATAAAATTCATGTAATTTAAAAAAAACTTTAAGCGGAGGTAAATCCTCCGCTTAAAGCAACCGTTACTAGTACATCGCGATTAAGTCTGCTTTTTCCCGGTCAATGGGGCTAAAGACAAAATATCTAGCTATATCCTGGTCATTGTGGCCTTGCTGTAACCACAAGAATACCTGGACTGCTTTTCTATTGTCTTGATTTGGATAAGCAGCAATAAACCGGGTGATCTTGGCTGCTATGTCAGACAACTCTCTAGGCATACTTTCGAAAGTTAATGTTTCATTTGCCTGCGGTGAGTCTCTATCCATATTGAGGCAATATGCCTGATAGATCACCTCTATCAATTCATTCGGTTTGACTAAGATAAATCTACTGTTGTATGCGGCATAGTACCCGGTGTTCCGAAAATATACACTCGTGACTAGCATATTTTGGGCCTGCCCGTTATTATTGCGCATAAACAAACCGTTAGTGTTAGAATTGATATATACAGCTCCCGATGTGTTGTTTTTGATGGTACCAGTTAACGCAAGACCCGAGCTGGCTCCGTTGCCTGTTGCGCTTATCGAAACCTCGCCCGATCTAATGAGCTCATCCAACTGCCTAATACGCGGCTCCTGCTGTGCAAATGCACCAGCTAAGGTAAAGCCTACCAGGATAGCGATAATTACTTTCTTTTTCATACAGGTCTCCTTCTATTGGTTTGGTTTTTCCGCCTTTAACTAAGGCTTTCATGCAATACTATGTAAAAAAAACAGAGATTTTTTTGAAATTAATGAAGAAAAATAATAAATTTTACTTAGTTTTTTTCATAAAACAATATAAGGAGATTGAATGATGAATATCCCTTTGTTTTATCCAGATTTTTTGTTCAAGAAGCATAAGATGGAGGTAATAGGTATTGAATCACAGGTTTTTTGCGTATGATTGACAATTTTCCTCAGATAAGGCATAATTATATTTTGACATATAAGGAGAGATTGCTTTTAATGATAGATGATTATATAACTGATGCTCAAAATGATTGGACTATACAGTTATTTTTAGAGTATTTTCCTTATGTTTTTTACCCTCCATTTGAAATATTAAAAAAATATTTTCGATTTGATAAAGATGAAATTCATAAACTACCTTCACATATGCAATATTTTTTGAAACCTAACCCCTTACCAATAATGGGGTTTGATATTCTTAGTATGCTTAGAGACAATCTATTTCTTAGTTTAATTAAGGGTAATTATTTGGTAGAATTATATTTTAATAAATTGCTTGGTCAAAACAAAGATAAATTTATTAGTTTAAATAAAATACAAGAAGATAATTTAAAAAAAGAATTAAGAAAGCAGGCAAAATTGCAGACACTTGAAAATTTAATAGAAAAAGCAAAAAAAGAATGTTTTAATATTCAAGAATACTTAATTAATATTGATGAAGAAGTATTTTCTGATGAGTTTGAAAAAAAATATCAAAGATTTAATTTTAATGAATCTGTTCCAGAATTGTTTTTTAATATTGTAGATAGTGAAAAAATATATGGAGAGTATAATATAGAAGAAAAATGTTTTGAATGGGATTTATCGAGTATAAGTTTTCATAAACCAAAAAATATTTATGCAGGATATCGGCGTTTTGCTCATAGTGTGTATACAATTTTAGGTTTTACTGCAGATAATCTTCAAAATAGAGAGAAATAAATGGTTTATAAACATTATAAAAAACAATTTTTTTCTCATCTTAAAGAAACGATACCTTTTTATAGAGATCTTCTTAATAGATACGAAGAAAATTATAAGATATTATATAAATTAGAAAATCCAATATATTCAACTATGAAAATATTACTAGGCACATTGAATGATGAAATAGTTAAAGAACATATTAAAAAAGAAATTATGGAAAAAATAAATAATGATCATTCTATCAGCTCGTTAAATAAAGTATTAATAAATAAATTAAATATAGAAGAAAGACATAAAAATATGTTAATTTATAATCTTGAAGATATTAAATCACCAATAAATGTAAAGATAGATAATAAATTTTTAAGTAGAGTTAGAAAAGATGAAAAACTAATGGATATATATAATAACATTATTAATTATATTTTAGAAGGATGTGCAGAAGGTTTCGACATACATATTCCAACTAAACCAGAAACATTAATTAGAAATATTCAATACTATGATAAAAAGTCAAAAGTATTAAAAAAGTATAAGAACATTGATATTAATATAACAGACGGAAACAAAACAACTATTCGTAATAAGTTTAATCAAATAGCTATAATATTATCATCTGATTATTTAATGCCAGAATCAAAAGAAATATTAGCAAATGCGTTCATAGCAAAAAATGAAGATGAGGTTTATGATATTATTAAGGCAATGTATTTCTTATTAAAAGACGAAAGTAGCAATTCATTTTTAGTTCAGCCTGATAATAAAATATTTACAAAAAGAATGAAAATATTATTAAATGATTTTATAGAAAATAAAAGAGTATTGAATGCTGAAGATATCGAATATATAAAAAAGGGATATAACAAAGTGATCCGATTATTACCTTCTGAATTTATCAGTGAAAAATCAGAGAAAATATTAAAGGAAGCATATGTTAAAATTGATGATAATGATATTTTCAATATGATAAAAGCATTATATGAAATAATAAATAATAAAAAAAATAACAAATTTTTAATGGAAACTTATGTTGCAAAAATATTAATGGATGATTATTGTAAATATATTTATGAACTTTATTCTAAAGGAGTGTCTTATGTATCAATACTTACACAAAAAGAAAAAAACAAGATAATAGAAAAAATTAATATTTTAGGTGTTGTTTTATCTGATAATTTATTAATTGAAAATATAAAAAATATAAAAGATGTTATAAGTGGAAGTATTCATAAATGTAAAAATAATTATAAAAATAAATTAGATACATTAAATATGATAAAAAATGATCCTAAAAATAAAGATTTTATTAATAATAAATATATAAGATTTATATTTTCCAAAATATTTTTAAAATTATTGGATGAAATAGAAAAAAACAAAATAGTATCTATTGATAATCCTATTTATGGTAAAGATGGTAAAGAAATTAAAATTAGCGATATTATATCTACTGAAAGGGGGTTATTTATTAGCGAGGTAAATCATTCTCCAGAAAACATATTTTTTGGAGAATTTGAACATAATAAAATAAATAATATTATTAATCTAGTGGTCGATAAAGAATTTCCAAGTGATGATTACAATACTAAAGAAGACGTACAATTTATTAATGAATTAAAATATAATATTAGTGTTATGTTCTCAAGAAATAAATACTTATATAAAATGAGTATTCAAAAACATAATATTACACATTTTGTTAAAAAAATGGTTGAATTATATATAGATATTAAAGGTTCAAAAGGAAAGCTAATAAGTATAGTAATAATAGTTGAATTTCGTAAAAAAATAAGAAATATTTTGCATACTATAATAATAAAGATAGAAGAAATTAATAATTTAAGAGGAAAGAAATGACAAGTACTTTAATGAAACAAAAAGCAAGCAGATTATTAAATACTCTTATGTTAGAAAACCATGTAACTTTTGATGATATATATTATTGTGCTGAGGAAAACAAAGAAAAAATAAAGAAAATGTTAAGTATTTTTAAAAAGAATAATATGGAAGATGAAATGTTATCTTTAGAAATAGTGGGTCTTCTTGCACAAAATGATGTTAGTGAGGTTGTTGACTATTATTGTAAAAATTATTATATATCAAATGATGTTAAAAATAAATATAATATTCAAAAAAAAGATAAAAATATTAAGTTACTTCTTACAGCATGCATGTGTAATCCAATGTTTTATTATTATACACTTGATCTATGTAAAAGAATAAAAGAAAAAATAAAAGAAAATAAAAAAAATTTGGGATATTATTATATTACTATTTGTGAAATAAAAATTGATTTTCCTTTTTATACAGGTCGAACAAGAAAAGGAAATGTTTCTAACAAACAAAAGCCCAATCTAAATATTCAGATAAATGAAAATATTAGTAAAATTAAAAATAACCCTGATGATTACAAAGCTTTAATGAATCTTGCAGTATTATATTTAAAAAGTGAAGATATTGATAATGCAATTAAATTTGCAAGTAAAGTTTTAGAAATAAAGAATGAAACTTCTCTACCTGCACTACTTGTAAGAGGACTTGCGTATTATGAAATATTTGACCACTATAATGCTTTAAAAGATTTTGAAGAGATAACTAATATTAATAAATATAATTTAGAAGTCATAGTCTATTATTTTATTGGTTCAATTCATTTAAGAGAAGGCAGAAAAGAAGAAGCCAAAAATGCTTTTGATAAGGTAAAAGCAATTGATCCTAACTTTGCTGATGTTGATCAAATATTAAGAGATTTTTTTGATAACGAAGAGTAAAAAATATATGGAAAAATTCTAATGTTAAGTGATAATGAAACCGCTGAGTCTTTCTATGAACAAAGCGAAAAATTTATTAAAAATGGTGATTATTCTAAAGCCATTGAGAAATTAGAGCGGGCATTACAGCTGAAACCGGATTATTATGATGCAATTATGGCTTTAGGCATAGTATATCGCCTGCTTGAAGACGATGTTTCATGGATAAAATATGAAATTAAGCTAAAAAATATTGAAGAAAGCATTCGGAAAAAAGACACATTAGAATATTTTATGTTCTTATTCAAACTAGGTAGTGCGTACTATTATTTTAAAGAAAATAATAAAGCATGGGATTACTATCGTAAAGCAGAAAAAATCACAAAAAATGTACAAGTAAAGAAACATCCATTTTATACTAAACTGTTACGCAACATGGGTAAACTATATATAATTTTTGGAAATTTTCTCTCTGCAAAAAAATACTTGCTTAAATTTAAAAACATAGAAAAAAGGACATGGAGAAAGGATCCTCTGAGCTATTCTGATTCATTAATTTATTTAGCTCACCTATATAGTAGTATGGGAGATTATAATTCAGCAATAAAGAATTATCTTGAGGCAAAAAACATATTAAAAAAAACGCCAAGCAAAAAAAGTTTAATATATGTGAATTTATTAAATGATCTGAGTCAATTATACCAATTCATGGGAGACTATTCCTCAGCGAAAGAATGTTCTCTTGAAGCGAAAGACATAAAAGATGACACACAAGAAAAGGATGTTTTGAATGATGCAGACTCATTAAGAAATTTGGGTGAAAAGTACCTATCCATGGGGAATTTTAAATTGGCAGAGGAAAACTATCTTAAGGCGAATGACATAATAAAAAGTGCGCAGGAAAGAGAACCTATGGATTATATGGACTCATTAGTCGACCTAAGTGAACTTTATCTATCCAAAGGAGACTTTGACTTAGCGGAAATATATCTTCTTAAGGCGTATCATATCTGCGTAAAAACACCAAATAAAAATCTTTTAATTAATGCAGGTATGGAAAAAAGAATGGGCAAGCTATATTTGTCCAAGAAAGACGATTTTAGAGCAGAAGAGCATCTTCTTGAAGCTAAACATTACTGGGAATTGCTGCACAATGGGAAGATGATACAGAGCAAAGAACACCCAAATTATGCTATATTATTAGATGATTTGGGACACTTGTATAGATACATGGTAGATTATGAGAAAGCAAAGGAATATTTCCTTGAAGCAAAAAAAATTAGAGAAATAAGACTGGGGGTGAAAAATCAGGTTTATGCCATATCATTAAACAATCTAAATTTGTTATATTGTGACATGGGTAATTATGCACAAGCCATCAAGTATAAACTAGAAGCGGATATTCTTATTAAAACTCTGGTAATTAAAAATTTTTCTTTACTCTCAACACGTCAACGGAATCATTACGGGAATGAAATGACAAATACGCTTGAAGCAAGCTATTTTCTTTCTTGGTTCTACACCACTCCTGAAAGTAATTCCCTCAGCTATGACAACACTCTATTTATAAAAGGTCTTCTGCTTCGAACAGCTAATGCAGTACGGGATTCTATCTACAATACAAATGACAAGAAACTTATCTCACAATTTGAAGAGCTTGATCGCCTTAAACAAAAGATCGAAGTATTATTACAGAGGAACGATGGCAATGAATCGTACATACATGATCTGGAATTAAAGGCAAATACGCTGGATGAATATCTCACCCAAACCTCTCGAGCTTTCAAAGAATTTTATGAGGACTTTAACCTTGGATGGCAGAATGTTCGGGATCATTTACAAGCAAATGAAGCCGCTATCGAGTTTGTCTCTTTTATACTTTGTGACAAATATGATGAACAAGTAACAGTTACGCAGTATGCGGCTCTAATTTTACGAACAGGCATGGATGCACCCGAATGGGTTCCCCTGTGTGAAGAAAGTCAGCTTGCTTCAATCTTTAAAAAATCAGAAGGCGAAAAAGATTCACAAAGAATTACTAACATTCTCTACAATGAAAATAACTATGACCTGTATAACACAGTTTGGAAACCTTTAAAGGAAGTTTTAGAAGGCGTTAAAACCATTTACTATTCGCCATCGGGGTTATTACACAAAATCAGTTTTAGCGCAATTCCTGTAGAAAAGGGAAAACATCTTACAGATATATACGACTTAAATCTTGTTTCCAGCACACGTGAAGTGGTACGCCGCAACACAAAGAGGGAATGCAAGCCGAAGTCAGCTGTCGTTTACGGCGGAATTTATTATAATCTGAGTTCCGAAAGTATAAAGAATAAAGTTCCGGAAAATCAAGATGATTTAGAAAAACTTGAACTGCATGATGAACTTAAAAAACGCAGCGGAGAATGGGAGCACTTGGCTTATTCGGCGAAAGAAAGTGAAGAGATTCACAAAAGGCTAAAAGAAAAAGATATAGTGTCAGAATTGTACATGCGTGCTGAAGGTAACAAAGAATCATTCAAGAGTACAGATAAACAAACCAATGTGATACACCTTGCGACGCATGGGTTCTTCATACAGGATGATAGAAGAAATAATAAAGATTACGAATGGCTGGAACGTCTTGGAGGCGGTAAAAGGGTGTACTTAAATCCGCTTTTAAGATCCGGGCTTGTGTTTGCCGGAGGCAATAATTGCAAAAAAGGGGAGCAAGTGGACAGTATTCTTCTTGCAAACGAAGTCGCACAGATGAACCTAACAGGAGCGGTACTTGTGGCATTGTCAGCCTGCGAAACCGGATTAGGTGAGGTAGACAACAGCGAAGGGGTATTTGGGTTGCAAAGAGCGTTTAAGCTTGCGGGAGCACAAACAATTATTATGAGTCTTTGGCAGGTTGAGGATAAGTCTTCTCAAATGATGATGACCGATTTTTACCGTAACTGGCTGTCTGGAAAAAGCAAACAAGATGCTTTTAGAGAAGCCCAAAAAAAAATACGCAAACTTTACCCTGATCCTTACAACTGGGCTGCTTTTGTGTTGATTGATGGATTGCTCTGAAACGCTTAATTTTCTCTTTAAATATATTCCAGAAGTATTGGATAAAAAATAGCAAGGGAAAACTATATTCGATATTGCCAGAGAAAATGAGAATATTCCTACACCGTTTTAATAGTATCCAATGTATTCGCTAATTGTTCAAACTGAATAAAATAATCAATTAAATAATTGATCAGTTTTAACGTATATATTTCTGAATCAGTTGACGGCTCATTTTCTAATCTGTTTACAGCACATTCAAGAGCATATTTTGAAATGGGAGCGTTCATCTTAAAAGTTTGCAGTAAAGTTTCTTCAAATTCAGTCCATTTGCCATTTTTACTGTTACGCTTCTTGTCTGCTTCTAAATATTCGATAACATCATTTTGTAAAAACTTCATATTAAACCTCCTCTAATAAGCAAATTAATGTATGTCCATTATCTTTTGCTGTTTTTTGAATATATTGAACTAATGGAACTGCCATTTTTGCATCAGTTGTTCCTATCACACCTTTACCATTACGATGCGTTTCGAGCATAAGCATTGTTGCCTTATGCAGATCAAAATTAAATAATTCCATTAGAAGGTCTACAACAAAATCTTGTGTTGTATTATCATTATTTAAGAGAACCATAAAATATCTCCCTGTGATATTTTCTTTAATTTTTCCGCTCCCTATGTAAAAAATAGGTTTTGGGGAGGAACTTAGTTCTTTAAACAATTGTAAATAAGTGTGCGCATCAATATTTTCTGCTCCAAAACTAAAGAGATTATTCCATTTATCTTTACTTGATCCAAAGTCAATTAAAGTTACCCCAATACTTTTTAAATGCTCGACTAGGAAATTAATACGAATTTTTCCGGTTAACTGTTCTGCAGGATCATAGAACCTGATAATTGAAGAATATATTTTTCCTCCATCGTTTATTATTCCAATTTCCCATGCGACGAGTTTTTTGTCTTTATATAACGCAAAGCATTTTACATTATCTAAAGACAAATAGAAACGAAGTTTGTCTTTATCTATATTAATACTATCCAAATACTGAGAATCGGTTTTATTTATTGTATTTTCAATATCAGGTTCTGCTTTAAAAGCATAACAATCTTTATATTTTTGTAAATGCAAAAGCACATCTTTTTTGATATCAAAATTAATCAATGGCAAAATAGTTCTGTTGATTGTACTTGTACAAGGCATTATTACAAACATATCATCATTCTTTTCTATTTCTATATTAAATCCTGCTTTGATAATCATGTTTCCTGTCTCTTTTCCTTCTTCAAGGTTACTTCTATGAAAAATAGAAACATAATCTGTTGGATCGAAATTTGAATATTTTAATCCCAAGCTCATATAAAGATCTTCCTTGGCTTGTTCATATTTTTTAAGCCTAAAATATAAGTGGGCACGGTTTATAATTAATTCTACACTTGCTTTATTTAACTCGATTGCTTTGTCAAAATCATTGACTGCTAAATCCAATAAGCCCAAAGACTTATGGCAGAGACCTCGCCCCTCAAATGTGCGGTAATCTTTAAGACCTAATGAAATTGCAGCATTAAAATCTGCTAATGCATCATTCATACGTCCAAATCTTAAATTTACCCATCCTCGATTATGGCGAACTATGGGTAAATTTGGATCTAATTTTATTGCTTCAGAATAAACTTTAATAGCTGCTTTTTTGCAGCCGTTAATATCATAAAAATAGCCTAAATCTGCTTTAATTTGAGCATTATTCGGATTTTTTCCTTGCTCTTTTTTTAGATACGTGATAGCATCGTTATACCTTTTGTTTTCTTTATAGAAACTTAAATTTGAGTCCATATCTTTCTCCTTTTACCGGTGTGATATAACACATATGCAAATTATTCTTGATAATTTTTGTGAATTTATACATAAAATTGACTTTTTCTCAAAAAAGAGGTAATATACGGCTAGTCGTTAAATATAGGAGCAAAATGATGTCAAAAAAAGACGATCCAAGAATGAAAATTATATTAATTGTTTGTTTATGTACAATTGCTTTTCTGGCGGCTGCCTGTGTTTCTGGTAATGCTTCAAATTCAGAGGTTAGTAAAGAAGCCGGATTTTATTATACCGTTTTAGCCGGTGATTCGATATCGGGGCTCTCTGCTAAATTTAATGTACCACAGGAAGTTATTGTTTCTGCCAACGGCTTAACAGGCAGATTAAATGTTGGAGATGTCCTTTTTATACCGGGTGCAAAGGAAAATAAAAACTAAGCTTACATTACCTAATTCCGGTTCTTCTTGCGACCTCAGATAACTTGACATTTACTCAAATATAGGCTAATATATTAGCTATAACACGAATAATTGAGGGAAAATGGCTAATATATTAGATATAAAACAAGGTTTATCGCAAAAAATCCGCTCCAGAAGGCGTGAAGGCAAGATTTCTCAAGCTGAATTGGCTGGCCGTTCTGGGGTTTCGCTTGGTTCGATTAAACGCTTTGAAAACTCCGGCGAGATTTCACTTACAAGTCTTCTTCGTATCGCTGTTGTGCTGGGTTATGAAAATGATTTTGACAGGCTTTTTGAACGTAAAAATTATCAGTCGATTGATGAGATTATAGGAATGAAAAATAAATGAAAAATAATTTTTTAAATGTTTTTTGTGATAAACGCAGGGTAGGGCGAATTGCAGAAACGCAAGAAAGGCTTTTGGCGTTTGAGTATGATTCCGAATGGCTGCGGGATGGTTTTTCTATTTCTCCGTTTAAACTACCGCTGGAAAAACGTGTATTTATCGCTCCGCGTGATCCGTTTGACGGCAACTTTGGCGTATTTAATGACAGTCTTCCTGACGGGTGGGGTCGTTTATTAATAGACCGAATGCTTATAAAGAGACGCATTGACCCCGTTTCTGTTTCTGCGCTAGATCGCCTTGCAATAGTCGGATCAAGCGGTATGGGCGCACTGGAATATAAGCCCGAAGAACATTTTGTTATTAATGATGTAAAAAAGCATGATTTGGATACATTGGCAAAAGATGCCGAAGCGATTTTAAACGACGCAAAGACTGTACGTAAACTCGAAGAACTGGTAAAACTCGGCGGAAGTTCCGGCGGCGCACGCCCAAAAGTTTTAATTAAGATTGACAACGGCAAGAGTAAAGAAGACTGGATTGTAAAATTCCGCGCCAGCATGGATCCAAAAGACATTGGAAAAATAGAATTTAATTATATGACTGCCGCAAAAGCTGCAGGGCTTATTGTACCGGAAATAAAGTTATTCGAAGATAAATATTTTGGTATAAAACGATTCGACAGAAAATCAAGGGGCAAAAAAGTTTTTATGATCTCTGCAAGCGGATTACTTGATACAAGCCATAGGTTACCGGCGCTGGATTATAATAGCCTTATGACTTTAACATTGGAATTAACCCGCGATTTTCGTGAACTGGAAAAAATGTTTCGTCTTATGTGTTTTAATGTTTTTTCTCATAATAGGGATGACCATTCAAAAAACTTTTCTTTTATTTACGATGAAGAAAAATGGCAGGTTTCGCCTGTGTATGATTTAGTTTATTCGGAAGGAATGAGCGGAGAGCACGCAACTGCAATTGACGGCGAAGGGCGTAATCCGTCAGAAAAGCACATAGTGTCAGTTGCAAAAAAAGCCGGACTTGACCTCCGTAAAGCAGAAGGCATTATGGAAGAAGTCAAAGCCGTTGTTAATACTTACATTACCTGATTCCGGTTCTTCTTGTGACCTCTGCTCTAAAATCAGAAAGAGCCTGTTGTTTTGTTCTTTGCCCTGTTACGTAGGTTTCTAGAGAGGTAAAGAAAATGTCATTAATTATCAGGTCTATTTCGCCGGTTCCATGACCTAATCTGCCGTTTACTCTTTGCGCAATATCTGCAAACACTGTATAATGATTTTGTCCGCCAAGGAAAGGCTCGTTAAAATTATGGCTTACCTGTTCGATAGCTTCTGTATTACTGACAAGCTCTCTTGAGGACATTGCATATCCTGCCGAAAAATCGACATCAGAAATAAAATAACGAATAAACTCTTTTGCCGCTTCTGCATTTGGGGTATTTCTCCACGCCGCAAGCCATGTACCTCCCCAGTAATACGGCGACGGACCTTGTATCACAGCCCAATCGCCTGATGTATCGTAAGAGTTTGGTTTAAGAACATAATCGAGTCCCCAAGTAGGAAGAAAATATGCAAATATTTCTATCCACTGTCCGTTTCTGCCTCTAACACTTCTATTCATGCCTTCGAACCAAGTTTCCGACCATTGACCAATATCGCCTGTTAAATTGCTATCGCGCAGTTCTTTTGCAATATCCATGTATTGTTCTACAGCGGGATCGATCACAAGTCTCCCGTTATCTACCCAAGATCTGGATCTTGTGCTAAGGAATGCATTACGCAGTTCATCCAAACCGGTAACCGCTGCGCATGTCCCATTAGATCTTTCCCGTAATAGACGCGCTGTTTCCAGAAACTTTGGCATGCTGGAAAAATATTCCTGTACTATTGCAGGATCATCAGTACCAAGATACATTCTTGCAAGGCTTCGGCGATAGAACATTGCGCTCGGCGCTGCATGCCACGATAATGCATAAACCCTGCCGTTGTGGGTACCTACTTCTACAGGGTATCTAAGAAGCCTGTTTTTGTTTGTTTCATAAATATCGGTAAGATCCAGTAATTGTCCTGATTCGACATACTTGCGTACAGATGCGGATTCTAGAGCAAAAACATCCGGCACTCCATTGCCTGATGTAAAAACCCTATCTAATCTATACGAAAATTGTTCGTACGGAACAATGGAAAAATTAACTTGTATTCTCGGCCGCGCAGACCTAAAATAATCTTTAATCATTTGATCTAATTCATCGGTGAAAGACCAAACAGATATTCTTCCGGTTTGCGCTGACACTACGCCTGCAACCAGTACTAATATTACTGTAAGGGAAAATAATTTTTTCATTTTAGCCTCTTGCTTACCTTAAAACTTACTTTAACAATTCCTGCGCTTTTTTTACCAAGCTGCCGACGTCGAGTCCAAAGCGGTCTACAAGATAATCCTGTGTGCCGACTTCGCCGAACTCGTCATTGATGCCGATACGCGCAAACTTGCAGCCATTTTTGGCATTGCAGCCTTCTTCGGCAATAATTTCCGCTACCGCGCTGCCAAGTCCGCTCATCATTTGTGCGTTTTCTGCGCTGATTATCGCGCGTACTTTGCCGGCTTGATTTAAAATTGCGTCACGGTCAATTGGTTTTAAAGTGAGCACATCAAGCACGCCTGCACTTATTCCCGCTTCGGCAAGTTTTTCGGCTGCCTTTAAAGACTGGTTAACCATAAGACTGCCAAGCGCGATAAAGCAAACATCTTTACCTTCTTTTAAAACTTTTGCCTGCCCAAATTTAAATGTTTCGTTTTCCGGGTAAAGGTTTGGCACAGGTTTGCGAGGTATGCGTAAATAGTGGCAGCCGTATTCTTCTGCCATTAAACGCACAAAGGCGGCGCATGAGACCGGATCAGAAGGTTCTATCATCGTGAGTTTTGGAATAACGCGCATTAATGCAAGTTCTTCAAACGGCATGTGAGTGCCGCCGTTAAAGGCAGCCGTAACGCCGGGGTCTGTGCCGATTAGTTTAACGTTTAACTTTGCATAATTTGCAGAAAGAAAAAACTGGTCGTATACACGCCTTGATGAAAAACAGCCAAAGCCTGACGCAAAAGGAATTTTTCCCAATGTGCTAAGACCGGCGGCTACGCCGATCATATTTGCTTCTGCGATACCGCAGTTAAAAAACCTGTCAGGGTATGCCTTTTTAAAAATGCCTGTGTTTGTGCAGCTCATTAAGTCAGCTTCGAGCACTACGATATTTTTATTTTTTTCAGCCAACGCCATGATGGTGTCAACGTAAGCCATTCTCATTTCTTTTTGTTGTTCTGACATTGTTATCTCCTTAATTCATCGCCGCTATGGCTTCTTTGGCTTTTTCCATGTCAAAGACCATGCTGTGATTTTTTTCGACACCTTCTGCAAAGTTACAGCCTTTACCTTTGATTGTGTTCATTACTATCATCGAAGGCTTTTCTTTTTCTGCAAGAGCTTTTTCGATTGCCGCATCCAAAGCTGCAATGTCGTGTCCGTCAACTTCCTGAGCAAACCAGCCGAACTGTTCCCACTTTGCTCTGAGGTCGCCCATGTCAAGAATATCTTTTGTAAAGCCATCGAGCTGCTGTTTGTTGTAATCGGTAAAAGCGATTAAATTAGGAAGCTTCTGAAAAGCTGCAAATGCCGCTCCTTCCCAAATCTGTCCTTCGTTGGATTCGCCGTCTCCGATAATTGTATAAACTGTTGACGATTTTTTATCCATTTTTAAACCAAGCGCAATTCCGATAGCGGCAGAAAAACCCTGCCCCAAAGAACCTGTGGTCATGTCGATACCGGGTGTTTTATTGCGGTCGCAATGGCTAGGAAGACTTGTTCCGCCTTTGTTAAGAGTGAGAAGCCAGTCTTTTGGGAAAAATCCCTTTAATGCCAGTGTCGCATAAACTGCAGGACCCGAGTGTCCCTTAGACACAACAAGCTGATCCCTGTCTTCCCAACGCGGGTTTTTTGGGTCAACTTTCATACGGTGAAAGTATAAAAGCGCCAATAAATCTACAATAGACATGGCTCCGCCGATATGCCCTGTTCCCAGAGTCGCCATTTCTTCGATTGTCATTATTCGGATTTCTTTTGCTTTGGCTTTTAGATTGTTTTCGGTATCTTTGTCCATGATAACTCCTTTTTAGTATCTGAACGCTTGTAAGCGGTCAGATACATTATAATCGAACATGGAACAAAGTTCCATGATAACTCCTTGTTTGCTTTATTATAACCTGCTTTTATTAAATTGGGTAGCCCAGCATTTTTTCTGCCAGCGCAGTATCCCCGTTTGCAATTGCGGCTCGGATACGGCTTGAGCTAATCGGCAAAGATCCTTCTATTATATCCGAGACTATCTCGGCAGGTATTCTGTTGGAAGCAAAAAATTTTTTTATCGCTTCCGCGTCTGTGTCCAATTGATAGCCGCAGCGAAAGTCACTGCCGACAGCAAAAAAACCAATACCGCCATGTTTTAAAAGAATGTTTAAAAACTCAAGCCCGGGCAGAAGTTTAAACTCATTTATAAAGTCGATTGCGACAGTTATTTGAATTCCCAGTTCTTTAAACATTGATAGTTTGATGTCAAAACTTTGAATCCCGCTATCTGTATTACCTGTTTTATGGTTTTGCCTAAAGGTAAATACCACAGGTATATATTGGCTGTCATAGGAAACTATTCTATTTAGTAATGCCCTGTGTCCCAGATGTACGCCGTCAAATACCCCGACAGTCATAGAAGAAAGCTTTCCTTGTAACGGCAGTCCGTCTTTTAAAAACTGTGTCCATTCGATGATTTGCATAGAGACCCCGTATTTCTAATCGTCTGCCGAATCAGCTGCCTGATCACCCACAGCAGCCATGAGCTCTTCCAGCTTGGTACTGAAAAGTTCATAGTCCGGCGCAAGCTTTACAGCTTTTTTTAACATGTTGATTGCGGTTTTATTTTTTCCGTTTATGTAGTATGTGAGCCCCCACAAATAATAAACAGCAGGGTCTGCCTTTGGCCGGGGTTTAAGCGCGCTTCGTATTTTATGCGAAGCTTCAAACTCTATTGCGCATTTATTGTAGTCTTCTATACTAAATGCCCACTTTCCGGCAAGCGCACGGGCTTCCCAGTTTTTTGTTCCGATGACAGCGAGCTTTTGCATTACAACAGCGAGCTCGGGCATGTTGTCTTCGTTAAGGAAAATTTTTCCGGCTTCGATATAACGCGTTATCGCTTGTTTTTTCTTTCCGGCGTATTCGTACGCGTTTGCGGCGTTTACTGCATATATTCCGTTTTTGTTTAAGTCAAAAGCCATGTTCCACGCTTCTGCAGAATCCAGATAATTTTTTAGTTCCCAGTGACATCGGGCGGCTATAGTATAATAATCAATATCCTTTGTAATTTTAAAAGGATTATTATTCATAAATGTTCTTAGTTCTTCAAACTTGTTAAGTTCGTTTAATATTTTTATTTTTTCTGTATATGCAAACTTGCCTTCCTGTGAATCCTGCCACTGGTCTAATATCGAATTAATGTATTCGTTTGCTTCATCGTAGTGCCCAAGATTGAAGGACATCCGCGCAGCCAATAAAAGTTCCCTTTTTGTTCTGACTTCTGACGAAGCAACTTCCCGGATAACTTCGTCTCTGCGTTTCCATGCTCTATTGATCTGTTCGAGCGCTTTTAAGGATTCGCCCATAACTGCAAAAGTCTCTGCAAGCCTTAAGCGGCCTTCTGCGTTTATGTTGGAATCGTTTGTGCATTTATTAAAAAACTCTTCTATTTGTTTGATTCTTGTATCTACAGAAAAATAACAAAGCATTGCCCTGCAGATATACTCGCCGCTTTCGGTTTCGCCCTCACTTTCAATTTCGTTCTTGCTTTCTTCTTCATTATTAATGGGCTCATTGCCTTCTGTATATGACGCAAGGGCAAACCCCAGCCTGCCGCTTGTGACAGTATTATCGTTTACTTCTCCAAGCCATTTACCGTTTACAATGAAAACAAGCGAAGTACCATGCGTTACTATATTGAGACTTATATTCTCGCCGTCAAATCCCGAAAACTCTGTCCATGCGATCAAAGTCCGGGGCGCGCTGTCTTTAACAACATCCAAGCGAAAGTAGCCCTTGCTGGAAATGAGAGCGATATAGTAGGAACCCTCGTCCATGATACGGAAAATAATTCCGGTCGCGGCGTACCCTCCCTTACTGTCCAGCTTTAATCTTGCTTCTATAATATGGTCTTGATATTCTTGTTCCGGTCTTGCGGGATCCGTAATATCAACCCAAGCGATACAGTTTTGTCTTTTTAGCCCCATCTCAAGAGCGCCGTTGGAGAGGTAGGCATTATACGAAGATTCTGGTTTAATGTCAAAAGGGGAGTTTTTTATTTTAGCAAAGTCTATAGCCCATTTGCCAGAGTCCTCACTTCTTTGTAAGATTTTATTGGAGATTGTATAAATGAGCCTTTTAGAGAAAGCCAGCATTATTTATAATAGCCTTAAAGAACTAAAAAAGTCGATACTTCAGTCGTATCGTACCGAAGCGTTTCTCGTTATTGCTTTGCTTGTTTTTATTATTACCCCGTTAATTTTTTACGCAGGTTATAGAATAGAAGCGGCAGCCAATCAGGTAAATATCTATGTTTCGCCTAAGCTTGAAGAACTGTTTGGAAAAAAAATGACAGAATCGCTTTTTCAGGAGTTCATCGATAAAAATCCGGATATAAGAGTCCGCACGGCAAACAGCGCCGCGGCTGCAGCCGGAGAAATAGATATTTTAATTTTTGAAGAAGGTGATTTTAGCCCGCTTGCCGCTGCGCAAATGCTTTTAGAATTAAACGACTTTACTAATTTTGATTCCGGCACCCGCCAATTGGCTGTTCCCCTTGTCTCCTTTATGGACATGCCTTTTTATAACAAAGACATATTAACTGCCGCCGGTTTTGGTTCGCCGCCAAAAACAAGAGACGAGTATTTAAATTATGCAAGGACAGTTACGCGCGGAGAGTTTGACGGATTAAAAGAGCCAAACCCGTCAGGCGCCGCAATGAGTTTAAACTCCGCCGACCGCCAAGCTTTATCAAGGGATATTTTTACATGGATTTGGGCAAGCGGCGGAAGCTTTTGGCCGGGGGGAGGCAAACCTTCTCTAAATGCCAGAGCTATAACAGCAGATTTAACTTTTCTTGGAACGCTTTTTCGTGAAAATATTATAACACCCGGTGTCTTTGAGACAACAGGTGATCTGCGTATTGAACAATTTGCGCAGGGAAAGATCGCGCTGATGATAGCGTCTACCCGGGCAATTCCGTTTATAAGATCAAAAATGGGAGATGAAAGATTCGGCATAACCACTGTTCCGGATTCCGGCGCGGGAGGAAGATACAATATAAACATTACCGCAATTTACGCAGGAATAAATGCCAACAGCTCTAATACCGAAGAAGCGTGGCGCTTTATGGAGTTTTTAGCAGAGAAGAGTTCTTTTCTGTGCGCAGAATTAAACGCAGTCCCCGGCGTAGTGTCCAATATAATTCCCGGCGACTATGTAAGGGATGATATTTTTTATTCTAAAGCGTGGGATATATTTGAATCTGCAATAATTGCAGAAAGTTTTTCCGGCAGAGCAAACGCCCAAAGGTACGAAGATATTTTTATGGAAGAGCTTTTGGTCTTTTTTGAAAGCGCCCGTACGCCTCAGCAGACAGTAACTGCTATTCAGCAGAGATGGGATGCTATAGACTGATGAATGTCCGCATTGTTCCGCACAAGTTTTGCGGTACTGTTACAATACCCGCTTCTAAATCACATACCATAAGGCAATTATTGACAGCCTCTCTTGCTGACGGTATATCAGAAATTAAACATCCGCTTGATTCTTTGGACACACAATCCTGCATTACTGCGTGCAAAGTATTCGGCGCTCAAATCACAGAACACTTTGACGGCAGCGAACTTGTCGGTTTGACAGTTCACGGCAATAATGGCTTTAAATCTGTGTCCCTATGTGAACCTTTTGGCGAACAGCTTCTTACCGATATTGATGTCGGCAACTCAGGAACAACCCTCTATCTTGCGCTCGCTGTTGCCGCTCTCCAATCGCAGCCTGTGCGGTTTACAGGTGATGAACAAATAAAAAAACGCAGCGCAATGCCGCTCTTAGACGCATTAACATCTCTTGGAATCAAATGCGAAAGTAATAACGGCTGCGCTCCGATTACTGTAAGCGGAACATGGAAAGGCGGAAAAGCAATTCTTCCGTGCCCGACATCGCAGTATCTTTCGGCGCTGCTTATTGCCTCTCCTTTAGCTCCTGCCGGAACTGTTACAAAAATCGAAGTTCCGCTGTTAAACGAAAAGCCGTATATCGAAATGACGCTTTCTTATTTAAAGGCGCACGGTATTTTATACAGCTCAAAACCAGACTTTTCTTATTTTGAAATCCCCGGAGGCGCGTCTTACAAAGCGTTTTCGCGCGCTGTGCCTGCGGACTTTTCGTCAGCTGCTTTCCCTGCCGCCGCCGCAGTGATCTCAGGCGGAGAAGCGCAGATTTGCGGTCTTGACCCAAATGATACTCAAGGCGATAAATACTTTTTTGAGATATTAGAAAAAATGGGATGTAATGTTAAATCTAAAAGTAATGGTAATAACAAAGACAGCGAATACACTGTGACAGTCTCGCGCAGCCGAGACGGCGGTCTTACCGGCGGAACATTTGATCTTAATGAGACGCCTGACCTGCTTCCTGCGGCGGCGGTTACAGCGGCTTTTGCTCATGGAGACACAGCGCTTGTAAATGTCGCAAACGCCCGTATTAAAGAGACCGATAGAATCGCTGTTATGGCAAAGGAACTTAAAAAACTGGGCGTTAGTTGCACAGAGCTGCCTGATGGACTTATTGTGCATGGAAAAGGCGGGTTGTTTGCAGGCGGCGAAGCGCCGCCGACCAATAATATCCCAGTTATTGATGGCAGCGGTGACCATCGCATTGTAATGGCTTTTGCCGCTGCCGCGCTTGGCAGTTCAATTCCAATCGAAATTACAACAGCAGAAAGCGCGTCTGTAACATACCCCGGTTTTTTAGATTTGCTAAAAGCGCAGCTTTGATCTAAACAATAAAAAATAAACGCAAAAAAAGAGCCTGCAAACGCAGGCTCTTAAAATTACAATTAATTACATATGGTTAGGAAGCAGAAGAAAGTCCTTTTATAGTTTCCAGATCAAGCCCGGTGGTTTTGTGTATGAAATCAGCTGTTGAACCTTCGGCAAGCATTTTACGAGCGATAGCCTTTTTATTGTCAGATACAGCATTCTTACCGTTTGCGATTTCTGCATCCTTGACAGCAAGTAAAGCATCTTTCTCAGTTACTACTACCTGCCACTTTTCTCGTTCACGTATTTCGCCTATCTCTATCGCGGTATGATAGTCAGAGTATTTGTCCATCTCGTACATTCTGCGGCTTCGTATTCGTGCTTTCTCGTGCTCGTCTTGGCTTATTGTCTGTAATAATTCTGCTGCCATACCTATTTCTCCCTTCTCCTTAATTATAGCATTAATGTTGCTCCTGTACACAGGGTCATCGGCGTATTTAAAGAATAATGACCACTTCTCAAAAGATGTCAGTTGTTCCACAGGCTTGGATAAAATCTCATTTAGTTTACTTAGCTCAACAATGACCATATTTATCTGGTCTGTAAGCTGCTCTCCGTCTGTTGTGCGTAACGAGAACCTGTGTATAAAGTCAGAATGATCAGGAAACACTGTGTGTAACGAAAACGTTACTTGATAAGTCCTTACAAGATTTCTGTACTTTACGCTTTTTGACTTTTGAGAAGAATGAAGGTCAGTAAGGTAATAAGTGTATTTGTTAATAAAATTAACCCTTAATACTCCTGTTTCTATTCTTTCTTCGCAGTGCATTTCG
>Ga0123356_10000044_pt1 | contig 132964 bp, 133 predicted proteins | sample TergutEmb28metaG_2_FD_92546 | JGI IMG/M metagenome (GOLD analysis project Ga0123356, IMG submission 92546) | Embiratermes neotenicus P3 segment gut microbial communities from Petit-Saut dam, French Guiana - Emb289 P3 | ecosystem: Host-associated > Arthropoda: Insects > Digestive system > Gut ... | reverse complement strand
TGGACTTCCTGAAAAACCGCATCCAACGATGGAACTGGAGGTACGCGTACTTAACATTAACGAGGGGAAAAACGAGATTATTGCCAATCGCTGCCGGAAGCTGGCAGAATACAGCGCGTTTATAGCAAAAGCGCGGTACTTTATAGATGAACTTGGAAGCATGGAAGAAGGCATAAAAGCGGCTGTTAAATATTGCCAGAATAGTGATATACTTAAAGAGTTCCTTGAAGTTCATGGTTCGGAGGTTTTAAACATGCTTTTAACAGAGTGGAATACAGAAGACGCAATCGCTTACGCTCGCGAGGAAGGTATTGATATCGGTATTGAGAAAGGTATTGAGAAACGCAACCAATATTTTCTGGAATTGCTGGATCAGGGTCTTTCAATTGGGGAAATTAAACAACGTCTGACGCAAAAAACTAACGAATAGTTCGCTTTAAAAAAAGTGCCAGCTGCCATGTGCGGTGTCTGGCATTTTTTTTCCAAACTACAACATGGAGGAGATAGCTATGGGCGTACCAGGCGGAAGCCGATGTAGTGGTTTCGGTCGAACGGGATGTAACTGAACCGGTTAACAGAATGTGTGTACGCTGCCGAATTGAACCAACTGCCGCCGCGTATTACACGGCTGGTAGAAGAGGCGTATCCTGTGGGATCCGTCTCATTAATACTTGGGTAGGCTCCCAGTCTGTCCCAGCACCATTCCCAAACATTGCCGTGCATATCATATAATCCATTTGCGTTGGGAAGTTTTAATCCCACCTGATGTGTTATGCTGCCGGAATTTGCAGAATACCATGCGTAATTTACAAGATTGCTTTCTGTATTTCCAAAATGCCAATCTGCAGCTGTTCCTGCTCTGCAGGCATATTCCCATTGCGCTTCTGTGGGTAATCTGTAACCGTTGTTTGCCCATGCTGCGGTTACTGTTGCATTTATTATTGGATAACCTGCTGCAGGTGTTCTGTCTGTAATCGTATATACCGGTATTAATCCTTCTCTTTCGCTAAGTTTATTGCAGAACTCTACAGCATCAAACCATGTTACTTTCTCTACAGGACGTTTGCTTTGAATCTCTCCTTCAGCCGGATTTGACGAAAAAGAACTTGGGTTTATACCCATAATTTCCTGATACAGCTCCTGCGTAACGGTGAATCTGCTCATTCTAAAAGCAGTCAATGTTACTTCCCTTGTCCCCATTGTAAAAGTTCCGCTGTTAATTTCTTCCATGTTAAAATCAAAACATAAAACCGTACAATTTCTGCCGTTAAGATAATGTTCAATCACAGGTACTGTGGTATCCGGATCAGTTTCCCCGCAAATGATGCAAGCTCTTGTTCCAATGCCTGTAGTTGTGCAGGTAGGAGCGGTTGTTCTTGTCCAATCGCCTAATTCGTGGATGCAGTCGTCTTCGCATGCCAATAAACAAATTCCTGTTATGAAAACAAATACAGCCGGTTTAAATAATTTTCTTATTGTTGATTTTTTTCTCATTTTTAAGATACTACCATTTCTGCGGGGAAGTTGCAAGAAAACAGGAAAGATCTGCTATGCGAAGACATACTCTTCTGTAGGAACTGGTTTATTTCGCTTAGCTTTAAATTCGGCAATTTCACGTCGGATTTCTGCACTGTCTTCTTCTGTCAATTTTCTGCTAACTAACTGTAATTCATTATTTTCAAGTGCATCAATTAGCCACTTCATTTTTTCATTTGTATCAAGCCATATCATGATTTATTCTCCTTTTTTTGGGAAATACTTATTAATTAACACTTTTGCGGCTTCTTCAAATATACATAAAAAATTGAAAAAATCAAAGCTCTTAAAAAGGTAAAATTTCTGCTTCCAAATCCGGGGAAGCAGCTGCCGATTACATTATAAAGATAATACCATTTCTGTGGGGAAGTTGCAAGAAAACAGGGGTTTTATCTATAATTCAACTCGCTCTCCGTGAACCTGCGGCTCTGACAGCGTGCGGGGGAAACATTTGCCGGAACCTGCTACAGAGCCCTGACCACTAAAACTTATTGATTAGGCTACAATTACATAAAACTTATATGGTTTTAGCGGTCAGGTCTCTTCCGCAGAGAGCTGCAAAAATTGTTTCCCCCGCCCGCTGCCAGAGCCGCAGGTTCACGAAAACGATGGGTAGCTGCTATTTCCCATTCAGCAGCCCGCCATGCCTGTAGGGAATAGTAAAAAATGTTTTTCCCTATCCGCATTCCTATCACTTGTATGCTTAATAAAAACGCTATCCTCCTTTTTAATATAAAGTAAATATGTTGCCATAGGAAAGAATAATAATTTAACGTTTAATAATTTTCCCAAATTCCATGCTTGAAATAATTATTTGTTTATACCATAAAGGTGATATATTTTTCATTAAAATATGCTTTCTTTTTTTGTATGTTTTATAATGCTTCAAAATCCCCAGATAGGAATTAATTGAAGAAATAAAAGCATTACATTCTTCTCTATCTGGTTTATGTTCACCAGCTATATCATTATGAGTATTGATTGATTTTTTAAAATTTTTAATAGTTCTATGATTTATTACAATATGAGATGGTTTAATAAAACAACCTAAGAATTTAACCCCATTTTGACATGGTTGTAAGTATATTTTTTTTGAATGAAGTTTAAGTCCTAAATTGTTGTGTAAGTATTTTTCAATTTTATTTATTAATAATTTAAGAAATATACGACTTGGATGAATAATAATAAAATCATCAACATATCGTCCATATTCTGTAATACTGCAATCTTTTTTTATAAAATGATCAAATTCATTCAAATAAAAATTTGCAAATACCTGACTTGTGAGATTGCCTATGGGCAGACCACAGTCTTTTTTTGCTGTAAAAAGACTTTTATCTTTTGGCAGCTTTTCCCATAATTTAATAGGGCTTTGATAAATGCAATTTTTTGCAGGATTGTTATAAATTATAATGTGGCATATTTTTTTTATTCGTTCTTTATCTAAAGCATGATAATGTTTATTAATAAACAATTCAAGTTTTTTAAAGAGTATATTACGATCTATGCTCATAAAATAACCACAAATATCTAACTTTAAAACCCATGCTGGTTCTTTTCTTTGAATAAATCTAGATGCGCGAGCAACGCCAAAATGAGTTCCTTTACCTTTCCTGCATGAATAACTGTCATAAATAAAACATTTTTCAAACAATGGATTTAATCTGCCTATAACCAGATGGTGTACAATTCGATCCCGGAAAGCAGCAGCAAATATTTCTCGTGTTACCGGTTTTTCAACAATAAATACTGTTGAGGGAAGAGGTTCCCATGTGTCAGAATTTATTTCCTCCCATAATTTAACAAGATTATCTTCCAGGTCAACTTCAAATTGTAGAGCGCCGGTTTTATTTCGTTTATTTTTGCGACATTCATAATATGCTTCAAAAATATCTTCAAGTGGTATTTTATTATCAAATAATTCCAACTGCATACAAATTCCAAAAAGAAAGGGTTACCTGAATTCTCAAGCAACCCCCACAGGATAAAATCCTGTTTGTCCTGTGTAAAACCCCGAACAGCACGGACACTATTATTGTTGTTCTTGTTGTTGTTGTTGTTCTGATTGCCAGTGCTGAAATTCTGATTCCACGCGTTATTACTATTGTTCTGCGACGAAGACCAGAAATTTTTTGTGTGAATATTCTACCAAAATGGACGATTGCCCATTACAGCTATCTATACCGATTGGTTAAAATGCAAACTGTGTTTACTTAACCAACCGGTTTCCACACCGCTTTTACACAAAAACCTTGCTCGCTTTCCCACACTTGCAACACATTTTCTAATGTTGAAACACAGGAAATTCCGGCACAAGATGTCTCACGCTTGTGTTAACGTGAAGCGTTACGCCACCCTGTTATCTGTTTTCCTATCTTGTCCATAAAAAGAACAAGCTGCGCCTGCTGTTTTACAGTGATAAGATGCAGATCCTTACATAATCTGATTTCAAGTTTCAAAACTTCAAATTCATCAAGAAACTGTTCCAGATAAACCTCCCTTTCTTTATTTTTATTGGCACGATAAATACTACGGACTAGAGTAATACAATCACGTTTCATATCTTGTCCTAAAGTAAATTTATATTCTCTGGAAAAATTTTTTGTTAATTCAAATATTTTTAAGGTAAACTTGTATGTGTCATTAAAAACAGGTAAATCATAATACAATGCCATAAAATATTAATTCCTTAATAAAAATTCCTGCCCTAAGTGGCAAGGTCGTTTTGCAGGGGGAATATTCCCCCTGCACCCCCTTTTTTAAATAGTTAAAGGGTTAAAGTGTTAAAAAGCCCGAACAGCACGGACACTACTATTGGTGTTCTTGAGGCCGTTGCTGCTCTGAACGCCAGTGCTGAAATCCTGAACCCACGCGCCACTACTACTGCTCTGCGACGAAGACCAGAAATAACCTGAAGACAAGCCAAAATACGATCTTTGCCTATATAATTCATTTAACTCATTTCTACTTGGAAGAAACCAATCACTAGCAGTTGCTGTGTTGTAATTATCACAAGCCAAAGCAGCATAGATATAAGTGTTTGTTGGGTATGCTGCTTTTTCTGCTGCAATTATTAAGGCTGTATTATTCCTGCCTGATCCTATTATTTGTGAAGTGCCTGTTACATCAGGTGCTAAACTCCATGACGTTTGAGTTGTCCATCTCATTGCTCCAGAATTTGCTGGGGCACCTTCTAGATAGTAGGCGGTATATGTTGTAAATGCGCTCGAAGTGCTTGTAACGGAAAAACCAAGAGTTCTTCCTTCCTGCCCATCTGCTACATAGAAGATTATCCCACCGCCTGGACCTGTGTCCCCTATTTTTACAGGTCTTGTTGTTGTTCTAATTACAAGACACCGGTTGCAAGATTCCGTTAATGTAGCTGGATATTCAGTATATTTAAATACCCAGTTATAGTTATGTCCCAATGCAGGAATATCTGCGTTGGATACCTCGCAAACAGAGCACAATCTGGTTGCATTTCCGACGGTTGTGCAGGTAGGCTGCGCTGTTACTATCCAAGAGCAATAGCTACACGCATCATCTCCTGCATCCACACAAGCTGCAAATCCAATTGCCGCTATAACCGCGAATATTGCTATCCTTCGGATAGCTTCTATCCTCCGGATAGCTTTCATCTTAATTTCATTTTGCATAAAAACACTCCTTTTTTATTTGAATATATTAGAATTATAAAAATAACTGAGAAAAAAACGACTGTATAGTTGACACGATTAATTAAAAGATTTTTATAGTTGACTGTTGACTGTTGTGCTGAACGCCGGCGGCGTTCAGCTTGGAGTTTGCTTTGCAAACTCCACCGAGGTGAAGGGGGTAGTATGTCTTTTTGGACAGGTTTTCCTTTCATAGTGAAAATTTACCATTTCTATGTGAAAAATGCAAGTAAAAAAAGCGTTTAACAGCAGATAATATCTGAAAAGGCAGTCCGTAGTATGCTTTGGATTCATTTCGTTATAAGGTATAGCTTTTAAGTCATTCCTTCTTAACGTCCATAATATCGACCCCCTTAAAAGGCATAGCCTGATCCTCCTAACTCTTGATCTGGTCTAAATTTACCTAATAAGTGTTACCTATGTATCGCTACATACATGGGAACGATGTATCGGAACACACCCAGGGTTGCCAAACTGTGGCGGAGATAAAACCACACAAAGGGCTTGCCCGACTGTGGTTTTTCGTAGCCCGAGCCACCCTCTGGCAGCGAAGCATATACAAACCTGTTATGTGCGGTTGTGCTTATTATATTATTGATAAAGGCCATTATTATATTTATAGAAATTATTAATCATACTCTTTGCATTATAATAAATAAAACAAAATCTTATTACTGGAATTATTAATAACATAAAAATAAAAAATATATTTAAATATATATTATTATCAAACCATTCTGGCAATATTTTATAAAAAAATATAAAAAAAGCAAATATTAGCCATATAATATATAATATAAATTCAATATAAGAAATTTTTATATTTATTTTTATTAGTGTTTCATTTTCTAAAATTTTAATTAATTTTCCATATAATTTAGGGGTTTGTAATCTACTATTTTTACAATAAAATTTAAAATTATTTTCAATTATTTTTCCCCAAAAAACATCATGAACATGCTTCGATATTATTGATGAAGAACCATGATATCTTGTCATTCTACTTAGATCTTCCCTAACCTTATTTATATTATTTTTTATAATTATATTTTTTGTTCCGATTTTCATATATAAATATTAATTCAATTTGAAAATATTGTCAATATATTTATTTTTAATAAATTAAACATTTGCACAATTGCACATAACTACCTACAGACGAAATTCATCTAACCCATCAAAAACGTATTTTATACGAATTACGCTTTAACCATAAAATAATAACCTTAGCTGCGTAAATCATCGCTTAACCCACAAAAACACTGGTTAAATAATACTACAGCCCTATAACAAACTTTTGCAGCATGTATAAAGTTCCTTTACATCAGAACACAACTTTCCAGTAGTTTTATTATGATTGTTAATTTTAACACTCTAATCGTACAGGCACTCACGGCAGCGGGATCAGAAAAAACATCTTACGAAATTCCTCGCTGAAGAGACTTCGAAGAAGGCTCGTAAGCGAATTCCTGAGTGGTTTTTTCTGAGCCCGCTGCCGTGAGCGCCTGTACGAAGAGCAAGTTAAGTTTATCACTTTTAACGCGCTCCTGAGCCCGCTGCCGTGAGCGCCTGTACGAAGAGCGAGTTAAGTTTATCACTTTCAAACATTTTGATACATATCTTTTAAACTAACTAAACATACATTTTTAGCTTTTTCTGCCGCATCAAGAAGACCTTTGGTAAACCCGCTTTTGGAAAACAATATGTAATATTTATGATTATACTTCCATCGCTCAGATTTAGTAATTAATGAATCAAGGATTTGAGTATCTGTTAATTCATTACGGAATTTACACTCGCAAAAAATGGCTGATGATAATTTGTCATTAATACCGACAATGTCTATCTCTTCTTCAGACTTTGTTATAGGATTAGTACCCCACCACCGGCCTATTTGACGAATTTTAAAAGGAAGCGAAGTATCCTTATTAATATTTAAAATTGATAAATATTCACAGCACATAGTCTCAAAAATCCTGCCCATAAATCGGTTTAAGTCAGGTTCTATTTCATGATCATAGAGAGATTCGGAATCATAAGTATGAATCGCATATTCGTTTCCCAAAACATAACGGTACCAAAATATAAACATCGTATCCAAAAGCGCATATATAGTTTTCTTTTTGTTTTTTTCTTCTGTAATTGCCGTATCTTTATGCATAATACCCAATGAAATAAGAGAGTTAATATAATTTGATACTGCGCTGGTATCCAGACCTGTTTTTGTAGAAATTTCATTTAAACGGGAAGCACCTTTGGCAACAGCTTCAATAATTATATTATATTTTATTGGTTCCCGTAATTCCTGTTTTAACAGATTTGAAGGTTCTTCATACAAAAATCCTGCAGCGGAAAGATAAAGTTCTATAATATTTTGTTTTAATGATTTTGAATCATCAAAAAGTTCAAGATATTTTGGGATACCTCCTGTAACACCATGAACCACTGCCTTGTCTTTAATATTATATCGGGGAACAAAAGCCGCAGAATCAATATAACAGAAAGGTTCTATTTTCATCTGAGCAGTTCTTCTGCCATAAATCGGACTTTGATAACCCAACACTTGGTTTTCCATGAAGCTCATTGATGAACCGCAAAGGATAATCATTATTGGAATATTTTTAAAGACAGTATCACAGTATTGCTGTAAAATTGAAGAAATGCTTCGCTCAGCCTGAGCCAGATATGGATATTCATCAATAACAAGGATAAGAGGTTTTTTGGCAAGCGCAGCTATTTCATCAAACGCATGTTCCCATCCTGAAAATGAAATTTCCCCTTGAACACCTCTCTGTTTCATTATCAACCGGCTGAATAATTCCAAATTACGCTTAGAGTCTGTCTCTGTAGCTGTAAAACAAACTGAACGTTTTTCTCTGGTAAATTGGTTGATAAGGGTGCTTTTCCCCACCCTTCGCCTGCCATATATAATAACCATCTGGTATGTTTTAGTTTTATAGAGTTTTTCCAGTTCTTCCAGCTCTCTTTTTCGTCCTGCAAACATGATATCTCCTATACTTAAACACGTTTAAGTTAATCATGTTTAAGTATAATGCATTATATTTGCTAAGTCAATATCACAAGCTCATCTGGTCAGTGTTCAGTAGAAATTAGCCCTTCACTGAGAGCCATGTTTGCGGGAGGTGCGCCTAGCTCTTCACCTTCCAGTGAGTTTCCGTCCGCTCAAACTGCGCGGCGGGCACGCTGATTTGGCGGCCGTCTTCTGAGGCGAGTTTTATTTGGCCGGCGACGGGGTTTACTTCGGCGACTTTCCAGGTGTCGTTTGCGTAGTTGATGCGGGTGCCTTCCTGAGGGAGATTGCGCTGCTGTTCGCTGTAGAAACCGTATTCGTAGAAAAGGCAGCACAGGAGCCGTCCGCAGGGACCGGAAATTTTTACGGAGTTTAGGGAGAGTTTTTGATCTTTAGCCATTTTGATTGAGACGGGTTTTAGTTTGTCGGAGACGCTGTGGCAGCAATAACCTCTTCCGCAAACGCCAAGGCCGCCTATCACCCGGGCTTCGTCGCGGACGCCGATTTGACGCAGTTCAATGCGCATTTTAAAAACACTTACAAGGTCTTTTACAAGTTCGCGGAAATCTACCCGGTTTTCGGCAGTAAAGAAAAAGAGGATTTTGGGTTCTTCCAGAAGATAGTGAACAAGAACAAGTTTCATTTCCAGTTTATGATTGGCTATTTTTTTTCTGCAGATGTTAAAAGCTTCTTCTTCCAGCCTGACATTGCTGCGGGATTTTTCCAGGTCTTCGGGGCTTGCTGTGCGGACAATCCAGGCAATTTCTGAGACGGGAGGAAGCTTGCCGCTTACAGAACTTATTACCTGAGCCAAATCGCGGCCGTAACGGGTAGGAACAATAACCATTGTGCCGGGAGATAAATTATCTTCGCGGTAAACGGCAAGAAAAGTTTCCTGTGAATATAAAAGACGAAGCCTGTAAATTGGGGCATCCGGGGCAAGGGACTCTATTCCCGCTGCGGCGCCGGTTATAACATTGTGTTCCTGAAACTTGGTTTCATTACGGTCGTCTTCAAGAGAATCAATATCATCGTCATCGTCATCATCATAAGCCATGGGCTTATTATACAACTATTGCAGTAAATCTACAAGGAGTCCTTTTATTTCTTCAAGGCGGGAAAGTATCTCCAGCTGCGCGCCCTGGCTTGTAAGAAGCATGGCGGCGAGGTCTTCCAGTTTTTTATCTATTACTACTATAATCGTATTTTTCTGTTGCTGCATTGCTTCGGGTGTGCGGCGCTGTCCCTTAAAGCCCATCCCGAATTTTTTAAAACTGCTTATTTCGTGTTCAAGGGTGTAGGTGTTTTGCACCACATAACTGATAAAATTACGCACTGCCTGTTTGTAGCGGAGTATTTCTTCGGGCAGCGGGCGGTTTTTTAAAACATCGCCTGCATCACGAACTTCGTCCATTAATAGATTAACAGATTCTTCTGATACCGGAAGTTTTTTTACAGCTCCCAGTTCATCGGCGGTTTTGCCGAGTAAAGCGTCAAAGAAGCCGGGAAAATCGGTCTTTTCGCCTCTGCGCACACCTTTGTTTTTTTTATCATCTTTTACGCCGGAATAGGCGGAAGGGGTCATGAAAATTGCGGGATCTGAACTGTCTATTTTAGCCATAGGTTCTGTTAAAAACAGGCAAGGTTGATTTTATTCCCTGCGCATCACGGTGTTCGGTCATGGTTTTTGCCCAGATTTCATCGCTTGGACATACTGCAACCTTACCGTTAATGAAACAGCCGTCGTCTGCACGGATACGGCGGGTTATGATATCGCCGATTACAAGCGCCGTAGAAAGAATAACCAAATGACCGTCCGCGATAATATTGCCGCAGACCACTCCGCCGACAGTAATATTCGTCCCCGTTAAATTACCTTTCATTCTGGCACGTTCGCCGATTACTACCCTGCCCTTTGCCCTGACATCTCCGCGTATACTGCCGTCTATGCGGGTAAAACCGCCAACTTCAACATCGCCTGTAAGACTGGTATTGGGACCGATAATCGTGTTAATTGAAAAATCGCCGCTTTTATCCATGGGAATTTTAGCGCCCTTGTCTGGAAAGACTGGAACGGATGGTAATGTATCTGTATGGATCTACAACATCGGAACCGATATGAACTTCGTAATGCAGATGAGGTCCTGTGGAAATACCGGTATTTCCGACATAACCGATTACTTCTCCCTGCTGAACACGCTGACCGACAGTAGCTCTGAAATTCTGCAAATGTGCATAACGTGTATAATAACCGTGTTTATGCCTGATGATGATGAAGAAACCGTAACCGGTATCATATTCGGCAGTTACTACCTGACCGTCCGCAGTTGCTACAACAGGATCGCCGTAGCGGCCGGTGGCAATATCAATACCCCTATGAATATAATACTGACCCAAAAGAGGATGTATATTCTGGCCAAAGAACATGGAAATAAAACCCACTCCGTTTCTGATAGGCCATATACTTGGAATTTCCGTTAACAGAGCGCTCTGCGAATCCAGAAGACTGCCTATTTCCAATATTGGGGGAACAGACTGGGAAAGATACGCGGTAAGCCGTCTTATATCTGTTACTTCCGGCAAAAGACCGTCTGATGTTTCGTTGATTCCCAAAAATGTGCTTAAATCGCCGGATGTATTCTGAGACATGGGGTTTCGATTATTGATACCCAATGCAGAAAGAACACTGGTAAGCGCGTTTTCAAAATTGCGGGCTTCCCGCAGGAGCAAAGTTGCTTCATCGCGCAGTTGATCCAGTGAAGCCTGAGTACCCCTAAACCGTTCGTCCTTGCTAGCCATGGTATACATCGTGTTACTGTACGAAGCGCCGTACCAAAAGAATGCCCCAAGGATAGAAAAAACTACCAGCAGGAAACAGCATATCGAAAGCACTGTTACATGGAGATTATATACCTTCTTTTCTGAATGAGGAACAAATACGAGTGTATATCGTCTTGTAAGAAACCGTCCAATGGCTTTAAAAAAACCGGCAACAAAACCTGCGGCAATAATTACCGCATTTTTTACTTTTTGGACAAGTTTGTTCTCCAAACGCTTGTATTCATGAACCGAGGCCATCTAAGCTCCCTGACAAATATCAGTCTATTCTACCAGCATTCCAAAAAACTGTCAATAAATTTTTTTAAACTTTATTAAACAGCGTCATATCCCGCCTGAATGGCTTTGATATTCATGGGGATAAACTGTTGTTTATCCACTGGAAAGAATTTCTTTAATACACCTTCAATATCGGTTAATTTTACTGCATTTGTTAGTTTTGCCATTGCTCCAAGGGCAACCATATTGGCAAAAACGACATTTCCTATCTTTTCGGCAATGCCGGATGCCTCTATTTTTACAACTTTTAAGTCGGCACGCCTGGGATTTTCCTTTACCAGGGTCGAATTTATCACGATTAAGCCGTCTTTTTTGAGAATTTTCTCGCAAAGAGGCAGAGAATCCATGTTCATGACCATAGCCGAGTCGGGGGTTGTCACGAGGGGGCTTGCGATTTCTTCATCAGAGATGATGACGCTTGCCCTGGCAATGCCGCCGCGTTTTTCCGCGCCGTAAAACGGGAAAAAAGTAACGTCTTTTCCTTCCTGCATGGCAAAATATACCCATAATTGCCCCATGGACATAATTCCCTGACCGCCAAATCCTGCAAAAAATGATTTTTCTGTCATTTGGAGCCTCCTGCTTGCAAGCAAGCTACTTTTGAATCAAGCGTGTTTTTCACTTCGCCCAGCGGGTAATAGGGGATCATATTCTGTTCCAGCCATTCAATTGCCTGAATCGAGTCCATTGTCCAGTTTGTAGGGCATGGAGAAAGGATTTCTACCATTGTGTTGCCGATTCCTGCCATCTGCGCTTCAAATGCTTTTTTTATGTATTGCCTTGTCTTGCGGACATTGGCGGCATTATTAACAGCTCCTCTTGCGATATAACGTGTTCCCTCCAGCGTAGCAATAAGCTCCGCAACTCTTATGGGGAAGCCCATTCCGGCAGCGTCCGCATCGCGTCCCAGAGGAGCTGTTGTTGCTTTTTGCCCAAGCAATGTCGTAGGGGCCATCTGCCCGCCCGTCATGCCGTAGATTGCATTGTTTACGAAAATCGTCGTGAACTTTTCGCCGCGGTTCGCTGCATGAATCATTTCCGCTGTGCCGATAGCTGCCATGTCGCCGTCTCCCTGATAGCAAATAACCAGGTGGTCAGGATGAACCCTCTTAACACCTGTTGCTGCCGCAGGAGTGCGTCCGTGAGGCGGCTGAACCGTATCAAAATCAAAATAAAGATCCGCCCAGATTGAACAGCCTACAGGATGGGTCATAATTGCCCGTTCTCTAAGCCCCATTTCATCGATTATACCGGCTATAAGCCTGTGAATTACACCATGCCCGCAGCCGCCGCAGTATTTTGTCTGTTTTTTATGCAGACTTTCAGGATGTCCTAATATTTTTTTCATTTTGATGTTTTTTCCTTTTCCAAAGCCTTTTTACAGGCATCAAACACTTCTTCTTCGGTTGGGATTACACCGCCCGAACGTCCCAAAAGATGTATATTTGATTTTGAACCCGCATAATACGCGGCAAGTTTTACATCTTCCACTAATTGACCCTCTGACATTTCCACCGATAAAAGCGGCTTGCCGTTGGATGCAAATTTTCCAAGAGCTTCAAACGGGAATGGCCACAGAGAGATGGGCCTGAAAATACCAAGTTTAATGCCTTCTTTTTTTGCAAGCTTCTGGGCTCCAAGACAAACACGGGCGCAAGTGCCGAATGCAACCATTACAAGGTCTGCATCTGCGCAATCGTTTTCTTCGTATCGAACCTCTGCTGCTTTTACTTTTTCATAACGCTCAAAGCGCGCTTTGGTCTGCGCCTCAAGTTTTTCAGGCACAAGTTCTATCGATGTGATATGAATTGCTTCACGTTTTTTCTTAGCCATGCCTCCGGCAGACCATTCGTATTTTGGCACTGTTTTTTCCGGCGGAAGAACCAGCCCTTCTACCATCTGGCCAATCAATCCGTCTGCATGAACGATAACGGGCATCCGGTATTTATCCGCAAGGTCAAAGGCGAGATATGTAAAGTCCGCGCATTCCTGCACGTTTTTGGGGGCAAGAACGATGCATCGATAATCGCCGTGTCCGCCGCCGCGTGTAGACTGAATATAATCGCTTTGCGCTGGAGCAATATTGCCAAGCCCCGGACCGCCGCGGTTGATGTTTACAAGCACAAGCGGGACATCCGCCCCGGCTGCATAAGACAGACCTTCCTGTTTAAGGCTGATACCCGGGCTGGAAGAACTGGTCATCGCCCTTATGCCTGAACAAGCAGCGCCGTAAACCATGATCATGGCTCCAATTTCGCTCTCTGCCTGAATAAAGACCCTGCCCTTTTCGAGCATGTGCCTTGACATATATGCCGGTATTTCATTCTGAGGAGTAATTGGATAGCCAAAATAAGCCATACAACCCGCTCTGATTGCCGCTTCGGAAATAGCGTCGTTTCCTTTCATCAATACTTTTTCGCTCATCTTATGCTCCCTCCAGCTCATAAACCTCGATGCAGACATCGGGGCAAACTTCGTAGCAATTACCGCAGGCGATACATTTTTCCATAGCAGTTACTCTTGCAGGATACGAACCGGTCGAGTTCATCTCGGTATCCGCTTCCATAATTTTGACAGGGCATGCGCGGATGCATAACAGGCATCCCTTGCACATTTCACGGTCAATTGTGATTTGTCCTTTCTTAGCCATAAAAACCTCTTGTTTTTGGGTATTTTTAGTATATAGAAAATTTAAAGTTGTATGCAAGAGGGGGCAGCAAAAACACAGGGCTTGGTTTTTACGTCAAATACGACTACAATTTCCATATGCAAACAGTTGTTATTATTGACGACCACGAAATAACACGGGCGGGGCTTGCCGCTCGTCTAACCGGTTTTTATCAAATAACAGGCGAAGCCGGTTCTATGGACAAGGCAAAAGCCCTTTTTAAAAACCTTTCCAAATGGCCGGATTTAATAATATTGGACATTGAACTTGGAAATGACTGGGGTTTGGATTTAATAGGCGAACTTAAAAAAATAAAAACGGCAAAACAAAAAATACCTCCGGTTTTGGTTTATTCGGTTTACGACGATTATGCGCACATTAACGCTGCCCTTCGCGCCGGGGTAAAAAGTTATGTCTGTAAATCGCAGAGTGTGCAGGAACTTTTGTATGCCATGGACGGCGCCATTACGGGCAAGGGCAGCTTCAATTCCGAGCTGGTTCACCGCCTTGCTTCTGTCTCGGATTTAATGCTTGGGCTTACAAAACGCGAGCGTGAAATATTCAACATGGTTCAGCGCGAATTTGATAATCAAAAAATCGCAAATGTTTTAAATGTTTCGGTTCGCACGATAGAGAATAATCTTGGCATCATCTACGATAAAACAGGCGTAAAAAACCGCGAGGAGCTTGAGAAGCTGTAACAGCAGAAAATGGCGCGATTAATCATCTTATTATTTTTTTTATTTTCTGCGGTGCTGCTGTTCGCAACAGAAGAATTATTAAATCTTATGGAAGACTGGTTTGCGGTAGAAACTGCCGTAAATAAATCGGAAAAATCTTTTTCCGCACAAGAAATGCTGAACGCATTGGAAATTTTTCAGGCTTCCCTAAAAAATTTTACAGAAACTCTTTTATTTTTGCAATACGAAAAAATTGGACTTTTGCGCGAAGAAAACGGAAAAGCAATATGCCTGAAAACCCAGCAGCTAATAGAATATGTCAAAGAGGGTGATACAGCATCCGTATCCAAAACAATTAATGAAATCAGAAAAGAACTTGCTTTTTGGATGCGCGTAGATTCAAAGGTTGAATCGCAAGTTTTATCCCGTTATGCCTACATATTTGCATTTTTTATTTGTTTCGCGGCAATCCTTATCGCGGTTATATTTTATTTGTACAGGGCATTGCACCGCTCCAGAATACACGAACAGGAAAATGCAGAGTTTTCCAGGGCAACCCTGCTGGCTCAGGAAAAAGAACGCGCTTTTCTTTCGGCGGAGCTGCATGACACTGTCCTGCAGGATATGAGCCGTCTTTTGCGCATGAATGACGAAACCGAAAAACAGCAGACAGAATTAACCCGGCTAATAATGACACGTATCAGAGAAATATGCAGAACACTGATGCCTTTTGATTTTTCGCGACTTGCTCTTCCGGACGCGCTGCAGCAGCTCTGCCTGGATTTTAATAAAAGAACCCGCAATAAAGTTTCCGGCGCCGGCACAGAATGCCGTGTTATAATCGCAGAGAATTTTTCCGCCGCTTTTCTAACACCGCAGATGCAGCTTCAGGTTTACCGCATTGTTCAGGAAGCTTTGGCAAATATCGAAAAGCACGCAAGAGCAACCGAAGTAACGCTGACAGCGCGAAACACAGACAGCAATACGCTTCTTGTCTGCATTTCAGATGACGGCTTGGGCTGCCCGCATGGTCTTCCCGGCGAAAAACAAGAAGGCTGGGCAGGCGCTCTTGGAATTCGCGGAATGTATCAGCGTGCTGCGATACTCGGCGCAACTCTAACATTTATCCCCGGCGCAGGCAAAGGACTAACCGTTCGACTTGAAGTGCCGTCTTCCTATTGATTCTCTGTTTTTTTTACAAAAAGCTTTTTAATCAGATATGCTGCGCCGAAACCTGCGAATACAGAGATGGTTTTATCTACCAGATTAACAGGTATGCGCCCCAATATTTCCGACGGCAGCAAACTAAAACCCTGGCGGATAAATCCCATTCGCAGCCATGTTTCCGGCGGAATATCTTCCGGGATAACATTGCCTGTAATGCTGATAATGGTAGAAATAATTCCGCCTACAATACTTAGCACAATACACATAACAATTGAAAGAATTGTCAGCATAACGATTGATATAAAAAACTGCTGTTTATTCAAACCTGAACATGGATCAGAAACAAGGCTGACCCTTTCACATTCTGCCTTAAAAAACCGGAAAAACAATAAAACAAGAAAGACTGCCGTAATACTGCATAGTATAAAAAAGTACCATGCCCAATAGTACACAGACCCCCAAACCAGATAATAAATTACGGAATAAATTCCTGTAGTAAGAACCGCGCAAATAATTCCCGGCAGCAAACCTGCAAGAAAAACAACTGCTATGGTAAAAATAATATCAAGGTAGAGCCCAAGCGATAAAGCTTGTGATAACCACATAATCCCGTTATTTGCAACACTGCCTGCAATTCCAAGAAGAATAAGAAAAAGTAAATTTGTTTTTTGTTTCATGTCTGGATTATAGCAAAAAACATGACAACTGTCATCAAAAAACTGAAAAAAAGGAAAAAAGGTAGCTGCTACCACTTTCCCAAAACGGTAGCTGCTACCTGCCTAATCCCTGTTGTTCGTAAGGAAATCTTCCAGTTTAACCAGCGAAGGTCCCGATCTGCCGGGAAGCTGCGTCTGTAAAACCAGGGCATTAGACGCAAGTGTGTAGGTGTAGAAATTGGTTGGTTCCCATGGCTTTGTATTGTTGCGTGTTTGTATTGCTGTTGTTGCGCCCCAGCCGTCTACTCTTCCGCCTGAATTGGTGAACAGGGTGCCCAGTGATCCTCCAACTCCGGCATTGTCTGCCGACCATACGGTTGCGGGGTTGGAGGCGTTGGATGCCCATTGCCAATCTACTACCCTGTTATTGCTGCCGCCAATGGGAGAGCCAAAAAGATTGTTTTGTACAACGAATTGCGCGTTCACCCCGGGTCCCATTACGTAGTCCCCGATGTTGATGAAAAAGTTATTATAAATATGCATCTGGGTTCCGCGCGTTCTGGGCACACGCTGACGCACGCTGTTAAAATAGTTGTGGTGCAAAGTTATACGCCGGTCTTCAACGTTTAAATCATTATCGTCGGAGCCAACCAGCATTGTCCTGTTAAGCTCATTAAACTCGTTATGCGAAACGGTAATCCGCCCGTTCCTTAGCCCTAGCGATGTAGTATGGAAACCGGCGCCCCTGTTTGTATCAAAGGGCGGATAATGAAAATTATCCTGCGTATATGCGGGCGAATTGTATCCTCCCCATCGTTCCCCGATGGTAAACCTGCAGTGATCAACCCATGCGTCGGCGAACCAGAAATGCAGCGCATGCGCGACATGAGAGGCGTCTATTGCGTCATAAAAAGTGATATTCCTTATAATGACATTTTCCCTGCGGTTGCTCACAGATCCGTCAACACGTAAACCACCGTACTTAAGCCTTGCATTGTTTATTCCAATAATTGTGGTATTGGAAAGAACATCGCGTCTTCTGCTGGATCCTGTGCTAGTGCCTGTACTTGCAGATTTAACTATATCTTCAGCAATACTTTCAACGGTGCCGGTAATAGCGCCTCTGGACATATCAATGTCGCCGCTTATGATTATAAACGACGGTCCTGAAACAGCGAGCGCTGCGATAAACGCATCCAACTTTGCGCTTGGATTCGGGAACAATGCATCGCTGATAATAATCGGATCCGCCGGGTTGGTATACGAAAGCCCTTGTCCGCTGTTATACAAATCCGCCCATCCGCCTGTTAATACTCTCTTTCCTTTGAGCGCGTTAAACAGATCCATTGGCTCCAGGGAACCCGGAATAACCACATCGATTATCGCGCTGACAGCAGTACCGCTTAGGTCTGAAAAACTCACCCTCGCCTGTAATAGATAACCCTGATCGTCGGCAACTACGGTGTATGTATTGCTGTTTGCGCCGGAAATAATAGCTCCGCCACGCAGCCATTCCCATGTTGCGGTTCCCGTCCCGTTACCCGAATATGCAGCTATAAGCGTTTCGCCAACTACAGGTTTTAGGTTGTTTATCAGAACGCTTCCGCCAAGGGTTGGATTTCCTGTTGGAATCAAATATTGTATATCAACCTTATAAATGACAAAATTTTGACCTGTTGCGCCAAATGAAAGTTTTACTTTATCAGTGCCGGAATAATCATAACTTAATATAACAGGAACATTATTAGTAGAGAATGAGCCTGTATTTATTACAGATGCATCATTAATATTTATATGCACTGTTCTAGCAGTTGTATTAGTACCGGCAGCAACCAAAGTAACTTTAAAGGGACCCTGTACGTCAGCAATTGTTGCTAAAGGATTTCTGGCGCCAGCACCGGTACAAGCGATACGACCCGTATATATATCTGCCGTTTGAGCTGGATCCCATCTAAAAGCTGCATCTTGCGGGAAAGTCATAGTTAAACCGTCAACGGTGTATCCGCTGGCGCCCAACTGATTGACTGCAGTCCAATCTAATTGCGTGTTTCCTGTACCAACTGTATTAGCTCCAAATGTAAATGAAACAAGTTTTGTTCCGCCTTTTATCGTAATATTAACTGAATCGGATTTCTCGGCATCAATTGTGGAAGTTGCAGTAACGACAACAACAGTATCTGTTTCTGTTGCAATTGCTGTTAATTGACCTGACGAGTTAATTGATACTACAGACGCCGCATTTGCTCCGCCGAGAAGTCTTACTGTCCAAGCGACAGTTTGAGGAACGCCGGCAGGCAAAACAATTGCAGAAAGATTTAAATTTTCAGCGGCTCTTAGCTCGTATGATGACGGAGTGTTAATTACAACACTTTCAATTTCATAGACTATAGTTACAGATACAACTGCAACATTGGAACGCACGGGCTCGGCTCCTGTCGCGGTAACTTCAACAAAATAATAATACGTTCCAGTATCAAGCGTTGTTGGAATAATAAAGCTAACGTCAGTCCCGTTGGTTGGTACGGCAGTGCCGCCTGCATTGCTGTATGTATTGTTTATGTACCACTGATAACTAAGCTCATCTTCCGGCGTAACGTTTGCTGTCACTGTCAAACTTCCGCTTATCCTTCCAAATTTTACATTTGTACTTGCGGGGTGTTCTTCAATGAAAATAACCGGTGCTGTCACAGTTACAATCGCAACATTGGAACGCAAAGGCGCGGCTCCGTCCGTTGCCGTAACTTCCACAAAATAGTAATAAGTTCCTTCTGTAAGTGAAACAGGAATGACAAAATCTTCGTCTTCTTCATCTTCTATTGCAGTACCGCCGACATTGCTGTCCGTTATGTTACTGAACCACTGGTAACTAAGCTGCGCGTCCATTGTAACACTTGCAGTAACTGATAAACTTCCGCTTATTTTTCCTTCTGTTACATTTTTATTTTCTGGCTGTCCGGTAATGGAGATAACCGGGACATTGGGAGGCGAAATTGTCACCGTCGCCGGGCTGGAACGTACCGATACAGCGCCGTCTGTTGCCCGAACTTCTACAAAGTAATAATATACTCCCTTTGTAAGTGTATCCGGTATCGTAAAACTGGCGTCCGTTGCGTTAATTATTTCCGTGCCGCCGATATTGCTGTTCGTTGTATTGGTATACCACTGATAACTAAGTTCCGCTTCCAGAGTAACGCTTGCCGTCACACTTAAATTGCCGCTTACTTCTCCTTCTGCTGCATTTATATTTGCAGGCTGTCCGGTAATTGTGATAACCGGTGTCTGGGCGGATGCTTGTCCATCCTCTGTACAGGCTGTTACAGCAAATATGCCGAACACAGCAATGGTAACGATAAATAGTTTAAATATATTTTTCATAATTACACTCCCGGGGAACCCCTTATAGATGCGGAATTCTATCATACAAGCGGGAATAAAAACAGAGCAAATTATAAGAAAAAACCCGTGCGTAAAATGCGTGCGTAAAACGCGAGCGTAAAATGCGTGCATTACAACAGCGGCTATGACAATACATTCGTTCTTTTTTTAATAATCGCGATTATATCATCACATACTGAGCCATCTGCGAAATTCAAACTTCTGCGGAGATCTTTGGCTTTTGAAACAATGCCGGAAAATCTGCTTTTTACGGTTTTCATCATGTTTGTCGCATTCAGTCCAAGCTGCTCAAATAAAACCATAAAATCGGCAGATTTAAGGGAAGCATATTTTCCCTTACCGTTGATAAGCATTGCCATGCCATGATCTACGATTTTTTCCGGATAAATTTCTGTGGACAGCAAATCGTAAAAAGGAGCAAGTTTTATACCGCCATTGGTATGCAATAAGGAAATATTTTTGGCATGAGAATCGGTGTTACCTATAAGATAGTTAAAAATTATCCATTCCATAAACCGGGTAAAATCCGTCAGTTTATTATCAGAAAATTCTTCAATAACCTTAAAGCAATCCTTTAAACCGGCTCCGCCGCCGGCTTGATACTTTTTATTTGATACAATACCAAGCGCCTGGCAAAAATCTTCCTGATGAATACGATGAACAATTCCGCAGGTAACGCCGTTACCGTTTATCTTCCTGTCGTATCTTTGAATTTCAATATACTGCCGATCTTTGGCTGATTTTAATTCTACATCCGGAACACCAAGCTGCATAACCTGCGCCAGCCGCATACAAAACAATTCATTTTCCAGTAAATTGGGAAATCTTTTATTGGTGATTTTTATAATATGAGTTGTTGGATATTTGTCAGTGGATCGATAATACCGGTTATCAAGTTTATACACCGCAAATTTTGATTGTGCTCCCGCAAGGGAAAGACGCGGAGGGTTTTTAAGGCTGGTAAGCAGCGGGTCTTGAGGCAGATTATCTATAATTTGCGCCATTTTAGATGTTGGTATTTCGTGCAGAGTATCGTCATTTGCATTTGGTTCCGTTTCGTAAAAAGCAACTGCTCCGGCACAATCGCTGCCAAACCTGTCCAGAATAGAATACACTTTATTGCCGGAAACATGAGCTTTTGCAAGTATTTCAAAAATCTCTCCCTCCGGAGTCAGGTTTTCAAAAAACGGAGCCGCCAAAGCATTGGGGTATTCCTCCATTCTTGCCGGCAAACGTACCGACAGGGGTTGAACCTTATCGCTGCAATACTGAAAAGAAAGCTGCATTAATTCATTTTCACGTAACACTCCGGTCTTGTTCCCGCAGAGGTACACGTTTAATTCCCGGCTCACCTGTTCTCTCCTTCAGGAGCAAGCACCTGTATCTTCATGCCAAGAATATGCGCAACACGCAAGGCTTTTTCAAGCTGGACAGTAGGTTTCCCGTTTTCCAGATCTCCTATAAAACGCACACCTGTATTTGCCGCAGCTGCAAGCTGAACTTGAGTAGCTTTTTGCTTTTTACGAAACGCCCTTACGGCTTCGCCGAAAGTCTTTCCATCAATAATTATCATTTTTCACCTAATCTTACCTATCGGTAAGATTAGCGCATTTTTCAAGAAAAGTCAAGCAATTCTTACCTATCGGTAAGAATTGTGTATATTTAGCCATAATTGAGGCATATCTTACCGTTCGGTAAGATTGATGGTACTTTAAGCCAGCATGTGCCTTTTTGTCGAGCTCAAAATGGCTACTGCTAACGGTTAATTCGATTAATTTTTATATATCCCACACAGACATAGCCAGAACATCTGAAGACAAAGGCTGCAAATCCGGAACAAGGCAAATTTCACAGCCAAAACCAACAGATTCCTTCTTTGCAAAAACATTAAATGCTTTTATATCGTTTGAATCAGGCGTTCCATGTTTTTTAATTTCGATTGGATGATATTTTCCATCCTGAAAAATAAGAAGATCTATCTCATTTTTATCGGAATCCCTGTAAAAATAAAAATGCGAATTTTTTCCATTATGATAGTGTGATTTTAAAATTTCTGTTATAACAAATGTTTCAAAAAACGCGCCCGAAGAAATTCCGGTTTCAAGAGCCTTTGGCGCAGTCCAGCCTGCAAGATATGCCGCAAGCCCTGTATCCATAAAATATAGTTTAGGATGTTTTACCAAACGTTTAGTAATGTTTTTAAAATAAGGCTGTAAAAGATAAACAATTCCGGAAGCTTTAAGCACGGACAGCCATTTATCAGCAGTTCTTGGGTCTATACCTACATCTCCGGCAATGTTAGCAAGATTCAGTTCTTGCCCTGTCCGCGCTGCGGCAACTTTCAAAAAAGTTAAAAATTTTACTTCATTTCCGATATTGATAATTTGGCGGACATCGCGCTCAAGATAAGTGCGAATATACGAATCATAAAAAGCTTCGCGGTGTTCTTCATCTGCTTTTATTACTTCCGGAAATGCGCCCTGCCAAATTATTTTAAAGGTATCTGCTGTATTTCTCCTTTTCAGCGCACACGCAGGCTCTGGGGAAGGTAAAAAAGGCTTTTGTTTATCGCCTATCCCTTCTCGTTCATAAATAGAAAAACCAAGCATATCGATTATTACGACTCTTCCCGCAAGTGATTCCGTAACGCCTTGCATTAGGTTAAACTGCTGGGAACCTGTAAGCCAATAAAGAGAGCGTTTTTCCGTATTATCAGCAATCATCTTGATATATGGAAACAATTCTGGTGCGTATTGAATCTCATCAATTACGCAGGGCGGAGAATAAATATCCAAAAAACCTTTTGGGTCTGTTTTTGCCTTTAATAAGTCCTGCGGATTATCAAGGCTTACATATTTCCGCTTGCTGTCAGAAGAAGTCTTTAACAGTGTAGTTTTGCCGATTTGCCTGGGGCCATTGATTAACAAGACCTTAAACTTTTCCGATATACGTGAAATATAAGGGGATAATGTACGGATTTTATACGTTTTTACCATATTTTCATTGTAGCGCAAAAACCCCAGAAAGACAAGAAAAATCTGCAAAAATGGAGTGCGAGTCCGTTTTTGCAGATACCGTGACAGGCGCCTTTTTTTCGTGTAATATAAAAATACATGGAAAACCAGAATGATCCTAAACCGGAAAATACCCCTCAAACAGCGGCTTCTTTGGTTCGCCATGGATCTGCGCTTTCCCTGCTTACTTTTGTATCCCGGATACTGGGGCTTTTAAGGGAAATGACAAAAGCCAGGTTTTTGGGAACCTCTGCTCTTTCTGATGCTTTTTCTGTGGCTTTTTTGCTGCCCAATCTTTTCCGCCGCCTCTTCGCGGAAGGTTCCATCTCTGTCGCCTTTATTCCCACCTTTAAGGAATACCTGCTTGAAAACAACCGCGAAAAAGTGCGGGAATTCCTATCCTGCATGTTTACCTTCCTTTCTTTTTTTGTAACATTGGCTGTCATGGCAGGAATTCTTGCCGCCCCCCTGCTTGTACGTATCTTTGGAGTAGAAGAATTTGATGAAACTGTTCTATTAACAAGAATCATGTTTCCTTTTCTTGGGTTTATCTCTCTGGCTGCATTGTTTCAGGGTGTTTTAAACAGCCTGCATATTTTTACGCCATCAGGGCTTGCGCCTATTTTATTAAATATTGTTACCATCCTTTGCGCTTTTGGATTAAGCCCATTTACAAAAAATCCTGCCCGCGCTATGGCTATAGGTATTTTAATCGGCGGTTTTTTGGAAACAGCTATTCAGCTTCCTTTTGTTTTAAAACACGGGCAAACTTTTTTTATTACAGGATTAAAAAGAGCTTTTAATAATCCGGGTGTCAGGAAAGTTCTTCGGCTCATCGCGCCCACAATTATCGGGATGGCGGCGTATCAGATAAACGATCTTGTTTCTACAGCATTGGCAGGAAGAGCGGGCGAAGGTATTGTCTCCAGCCTTCAGTATTCGCTGCGTCTTCAGGAATTATTTCTTGGGGTGTTTGCTGTTTCAATCGGGACGGTATTGCTTCCTAACCTAACAGAATACGCCAAAACTTCACAGTGGGAAATCTATAACAAACGGCTTGGCTCTTCCATGAATATTATTGCACTCATTACCATTCCTGTTACATTTTTTTCTTTAATGGAGGGGCAGAATTTAATCCGCCTGCTTTTTCAGGGCAACAGTTTCGATGAAACATCCGTCAATTTAACCCTGGCGGCGTTTACTTTTCATATGCCCGGTCTTTTTTTCATTGCGCTTAACAGAATTCTTGCTCCCGCTTTTTACGCGCAAAGCGATACTAAATCTCCTACTATTGCGGGAATAATTTCTTTTGCTGTCAATATTATTCTGGCATCTGTTTTGGTCGGGCGCTTCCGCGGCGCAGGAATCGCTTTTGCATTGTCTGCCGCAAGCGTAGTTAACTCTGTTCTGCTTCTTGTTTTTCTTAAAAAAAATCCTAATATAGAATTAAAACCTGTAATTGTTTCTGCTTTGCTTTACATTTTAAAAATGATTGTTCTTTCTGCCCTTGCTGTTATTCCAATTTACTTTCTTTCGCCGTATCTTATGAAATTATTTGCAGATAACGGACGAATATCTTACGGCGCGCCGTTATTAATTAATTCGTTTGTCTTTATTCTGCTTGGTATTGCAATGCTTGCTGCCGTAAAAGACAAAAATTTTCTTGCCATAACAAAAATGCTGAAAAAAAAGAACGGGGAAAAAGATGACAGCAAACAATAAATACCGCGGGCTTCCGGTTGTCGTTCTTGCGGGACGGCCCAATGTGGGAAAATCAACGCTTTTTAACCGTCTGCTGCGAAAACGCAGGGCTATCACAGACCCAACGCCCGGAGTAACACGTGACCCTGTTGAAGCAGACTGCCTGATTGACGACGGCGGACTGCCCAAACCTTTGCGTCTTGTTGACACCGGCGGGTTTAAACTTACCGAGTGCGATGAACTTGACAAACTGGTTGTAGAAAAAACACTGGAAACAATAAAAAAAGCAGACCTTGTTGTTCTGCTTCTTGAAGCCGGAGATATAACAAGCGAAGACGAAGAACTCATCGGATTATTGCGCCCGTACCGCGACAGGCTTATTGTTGCTGTAAACAAAACAGAAGGCGGCAGAATGCAGGCAGATGCATGGAATGTCCTGTCCTTTGGGTTTGATAATGTTTTGATGATTTCTGCCGAACACGGAGACAACATAGGAGAGCTCAAGCAGGAAATAATCAAGCGGCTGGATTTTTCCAAAGTGGAGGAAATTACAAGCGAAGAGCAAACCATCCGCATCGCATTGCTTGGAAAACCAAACACAGGTAAGTCCACGCTTTCCAACCGGCTTACGGGAGCCAATGCTTCTATCGTAAGTGAAATTCCGGGAACGACAAGGGACACGGTAGAAGGCAGTTTTCTCTGGAAATCCCGCAAATTTATTATTCTGGACACTGCGGGTATACGCAGGAAAACAAAGGTGACGGAGAATATCGAATACTACTCGGTTAACCGCGCAATTAAAACCATCAATGACGCGGATATAGTTGTATTGATGATTGATGCCGAAGAAGGGCTCTCTGATCAGGATAAAAAAATCGCGGCTCTTGCGCATGACAAAGGACGCGGTATTATCATGGCGCTTAACAAATGGGACACAATGCCCCGGTTAAAAAATACTTTTACTGCCGCGCAGGACAGAATACGTTTCATGTTCGGACAAATGGAATATGCGCCGGTTATTCCGGTAAGCGCAAAGGACGGAACAGGCGTAGATAAACTGCTTAATACGGCGATAACAATGTACAGGCAGTTAAATATACATATAGGCACCTCCCGTCTTAATCAGGCGCTGGAAAAATGGGTGCAGGAATATCCCCCTCCGGCAGGTCCGCGCACTCGCTTTAAAATCAAGTATGCTATTCAAAAAACTGCCAATCCTGTCCATTTTATTTTTTTTGTATCGCGTATTCAGGCGGTAAACGATTCGTATATTTCATATTTACGCAATAAAATACGCAAAGATTTGGGGTTTTCACTTGTTCCGGTATTAACAGAAATAAAAAGCTCATCTGCAGAAAAAAAGCATTGACACATCCGCTGCTTCGGTACAAAATTAAAAAGGGGGACTTCCATGAATCTTGCCAATCAATTAACGCTTTTTCGTATAATCCTTGCTCCGGTTTTTTTTGTCATTTATTTTCTGCCTCATGCAGGCTGGAGCATACCCGTACTGTGGGCTATTTTTGTTGTTTCAGAAATAACCGACTTTTTTGACGGTTTTGCAGCGCGGAAGCTTAACCTTACAAGCGACTTTGGCAAACTGTTCGATCCTTTTGCGGACACGCTTGTGCAAATTACCTATTTTCTGTGTTTTGTAATTGACGGTATTTTTCCGGCAATACTTCTTGTTCTGGTTATCTACCGTGAATTTGGAATCCTTTTTCTGCGCAACCTGATGCTGAAAAAAGGCATAACACTCGGCGCGCGTATGAGCGGAAAAATTAAAACTGTAACATATATCATAGCCGGAGGCGCTGCCCTGCTCGCAGTCAGCATGGAGCGGCTATCATGCTGCGAAAATATTTTACCGTATTTTAAAACAGGCGCTCTTGTTGTTTTTATTATCTCTGTTGTTCTTGCCGTTGTATCTTTCTTTGAGTATCTGTTTATTTACCTGAAAAGCAAGGGAAATGAAAATGCCTGACAGAAAGTTCAGCGCGCCGGGAAGAACGGAACTTGCCGGAAACCATACAGATCATAACAGAGGCAAAGTATTGGCTGCATCCGTTCAGCTGGATAATATTGCCGTTGTGCAAAAACGAGAAGACAACATCGTATTTTTCCGCTCTGCGGGATTCAATGATATAACTGTAGATTTAACCGATTTAGATCCAAAGCCGCAGGAGACGGGCAAAACAGAAGCTCTTATAAGAGGAATTGCCGCTGAATTAAACCGGCGCGGTTTTAATACAGGCGGATTTTCGGCTAACGCAGCTTCAACCGTGCTTCCCGGTTCCGGTCTTTCATCATCGGCTGCTGTAGAAGTGCTGATTTGCTTTATTTTTGATTCTCTTTACGGAGAAGGAAAACTTTCACCGCTGGAAATCGCGCAGATTAGCCGGTATGCGGAAAATGCCTATTTTGGAAAACCCTGCGGATTGATGGATCAGATAGCATGCGCGGCAGGAGGCGTTGTTGCCATCGACTTTAAAAATGCTGACTTCCCCATTATAAAACAAATCAGCTTTGATCCGGCTGCAGCAGGTTACGCTTTATGCGTGGTGAACACAGGCGGCAGCCACGCGGATTTAACCGCAGATTACGCATCAATCCCCGCAGAAATGAAAGCCGTTGCTTCTTTTTTCGGCAAGTCCGTACTTGCGGAACTGGAAAAGGAAACTGTTATTTCCTCTGTTTCAGAAATACGCAAAGCGCTGGGAGACAGGGCTTTGCTCCGCTCACTTCACTTCTTTGACGAAAACGACCGCGTCGATGCCATGACAAATACCCTCATTAAAATGGAAAACACCGGAAAGCATGAATTATTCGGGTTTTACCTTGATTTGGTTAACGAGTCAGGCGATTCCTCCTGGAAACTGCTGCAGAATGTATATTCAAAGGGGGCACCCCAGGGGGCACCTCATGACTTTCCGAAAAGCCAGGGAATCAGCGCTGCCCTTGCTCTTACAAAAGATTTTTTTCGCAGGCAAAAACTACAAGGCGCATGCCGGGTTCACGGCGGCGGATTTGCCGGCACAATTCAGGTTTATATCCCGCTGGATGTTATAAACGTATACCGCGAGTATATGGAAAAAGTCTTTGGAGCGGGCTCTTTGACACAGCTGCAAATCAGGCAAAAAGGCGTGATGGAACTCAGGTTGAAACCATAAACAAAAGCTGATATATTGTAAATACCAGCCAAGATGGCTCAGTTGGCAGAGCAGCGCACTCGTAACGCGCAGGTCACGGGTTCGATTCCCGTTCTTGGCTTGATTTAATTATTTAAGGAAAAACGGCTATGATAAAAATGTTTTCTGCCTTTACTGAAGAAATTGACGATATTGATACGGCAATAACCGGGATTTTAGATCAACTGGATTTAAAAAATTCATTATTAAAAAACACTATAGGCATTTTGCATTGCTATTACGAATTTATAGACAGCGGGGTTGTTAAAGCTTTGTGCGAAAAACTGCCCTTTGATGTTATCGGAATCACAGTTCCCTATATCCGTCTTTCCGGAAAAGCAAGTTCTATGGGGCTTATGCTTAACATACTTACAGGCGACGATGTAGATTTTGTCACCGGTATTTCTGACCCAATAGAAATAGGCGGAGGAAATCTAAAACAGGCAACAGCAAAACTATGCGGCGATGTTTCCAAAAATCTTAAAGAAAAACCTCCGATGCTTATGACATTCGCTCCTTTTTTTCATGTATTAAAAATAAACGCCGATGATTTTGTGGATAACATAAGCGGCTCTTTCCCGAATATTCCCGTCTTCGGAGCATTTTCATTTTCAGAAGAAATTGATTTTAGCAGATGTTACACTCTCTACAACGGACAGAGCTATGAACACTCGGCGGCTCTTATCGCGATAACAGGCAATGTAAACCCGTCGTTTTTAACAATGTCGGTTCCTGAAAAAAACATAATGGGTGAATTGGCAACTGTTACAAAATCGGAAGGCAATATTCTGCATTCCATAAACGGAATGTCTGTGGAAGATTATGTAATATCCATAGGGCTTATCGATAAAAAGGACAATCTGGAAAAACTTTACTCTACCCCGATGATAGCCAGACTCAAAGATGGTTCAACTATTGTGCGTGTTTGCATAGGCGGCGACGGACAGGGCGGAGCTGTTATGGGCGGACATGTGCCGCAAGGGGCAAAAATAGGTTTTGCCATACTGGAATTATCGGACACTATTTTCACAGGCAGCGAAATAGCAAATAAAACCCTGGAAAAATTAAACGGCAGAAATATTATCGTTTATTCCTGCATGGCGCGTCTTGAATTCATGGGAACGAATCAAAGAGAACTGGAATCCAAAACAATCTGCGATCTTTTGGGCGATACAAATAATTTTTACATTGCTTATGCAGGAGGAGAAATCTTTCCCCAGGAGCTTCCCGGAGGTAATTTTGCAAATCACCTGCAGAATTTCTCGCTAATAGTCTGTATGTTATAAAAATATGAGCGATGAATTAAAAACTGTAGAAAGTTTACAGCTTCAAATAAAAAAAATGAGCCGTCTTTTGTCGCTTCAGGAGAAGATAATAGCCCGCTCGGAAATGGTAATGGCAACCCGTGACAGAGTCATGAATATGCTTAAATCTGAGCGTTTGGCGCAGGAACAAAAACTTATAAGCGTACTTGAAGAAAACGAAAGACAGCTTACCCTGCTGAACGCAGTGGTAAAAGCCACAAAAATCGGCTTGTGGGATGTTGGAATAACAGACAACAACATGCTCCACCCGGAAAATACTTTTACATGGTCAAATGATTTTAGAAGGATGCTGGGGTATTCAAGCGAGGCTGATTTTCCCAATGTATTTGACAGCTGGAAAAACAGGCTGCACCCGGACGATCAGGAAAGAGCTGTAAACGAAGTCGTAAAACATGTTGCCGACTCAACCGATAAGCCCTATGATTCAGAGTACAGACTTATAAAAAAAGACGGTGAATGTTTGTATGCCCGCGCATACGGCGAAGCCATACGAGACAGCGAAGGTCATGTTATCCGCCTTGCCGGTGCGCTGATGGATATAACAGATGCAAAGAATGTTTTGTTTAACACGGAAAGACAGCGCATAGCGGCAGAATCCGCAAATGAACGATTCAGGATCATACTGGATACCATGCCGCTTATTTGCAACCTTTGGAGCAAAGAAGGCAAAGTTTTTGACTGCAACGAAGCAGCGCTGAAACTTTTTGAAATGGATAAGCAAACATACATGGACAGGTTTCTGGAACTTGCGCCGGAATACCAGCCTAACGGACAGCTTACTTCTGAAAGAGCGCGTCTCCTGCTTGACACAACCTTTACAGAAGGTTTATGTGTTTTTGAATGGATGAATCAAAAGCTGGACGGCTCTCTTATTCCAATGGAAGTCGTTCTCACGCGCATTGAATACGAAGGAAAACAAATAGCCGTAGGATACGGACGCGATTTGCGCGAAGAAAAAAGAATGGCAGTAGAAATAGAAAAACACCATAAAGAAGTGCTTAAACAGGCGCATTGGTACAGTACAATCCTTGATGCCACGCCGCTTCCCATCACAGTTACCGACAAGGATATGAACTGGACATTCGTAAACAAGGCTGTAGAAAACTTTTTGGGAATGAAACGCGAGGATATGATCGGCAAACATTGCTCGATGTGGAATTCCGATATATGCAATACTCCCAATTGCGGTATCGCCTGCGCAAAGCGCGGGTTAAAACAGACATTTTTTAATCATAAAGATTCATCTTATCAGGTTGATGTTGAAACCCTGAAAGACATGGACGGCAAAACGGCAGGATACATCGAAGTTGTTCAGGATATAACGATGGTAGAAATTCTGGCAAGGCAGGAAGCTGAAGCCGAAAGCCGCGCAAAATCTACATTTTTGGCAAACATGAGCCACGAGATGCGGACTCCAATGAACGCAATTATCGGCATGACTACCATAGGAAAAAAATCCGGCGATATTGAACAAAAAAACCACGCATTAAACAAAATCGGAGACGCATCTTCCCACTTGCTCGGCGTAATCAATGATGTACTGGACATGGCAAAGATCGAAGCTAACAAGCTGGAGCTTTCTCCTGTCGAATATAGCTTTGAACAAATGGTGCAAAAGGTGTTAACCATTGTAAATTTCCGTATAGACGAAAAACATCTGCGATTAATAATAAATATAGATAACAATGTACCGCGCTCTTTAATTGGAGATGAACAGCGTTTAATTCAGGTAATTACAAATTTACTGTCCAATGCGGTAAAGTTCACGCCGGAAAAAGGCGAAATACGCCTGGAAGCATATTACAATAATTCTGAATTACGAATCGAGGTAACAGACAGCGGAATAGGCATATCTCCGGAAAACCACGAAAAATTATTTTATGCTTTTGAGCAGGCGGAAACCGGAACAAGCCGGCAATACGGCGGAACGGGTCTCGGGCTTCCAATATCAAAATGTATTATAGAACTTATGGGCGGAAGAATTTGGGTTGAGTCGGAACTTGGCAAGGGCGCAAAATTTATTTTTACCGTAAAAACGCAGCGCGGCGCAAATGAAAATTTAGATACAGAAAACAAAATTAATGATAACAATGCTGTCAGCATCGGTCAATTTAAAGGCAAACGGCTGCTGATTGCCGAAGATATCGAAATTAATCGTGAAATTCTTATAGCGCTTTTAAAAGAAACAGAGCTGGTTATTGATTGCGCAGAAAACGGCAAGGAAGCGCTGGAAATGGTAGAAGCATCCTGGGGAAACCCCTCCGCTGAATACGACATTATTTTTATGGATGTGCAAATGCCATTAATGAACGGACATGAAGCAACGCGGCATATACGCGCTTTTGAAACAAAACAGGAAGAGACCGGAAGACACAGGCGCATCCCCATAATTGCATTAACCGCAAATGTCTTTAAGAGTGATATAGAGGAATGTCTTGCAGCGGGTATGGACGATCATCTTGGCAAACCGCTTGACATAGACAAAGTTATCGAGAAATTAAGAATATACTTAAAGATAAACTGACCCTTGACTTTCCTGTTGTTTTTCCCCACAATACGTGAAGTATGGAAGAAAACCCTGTTTCGCGCGCCTGGCTGGAAAGCCTAAGCACTGCAGAATTAATTAAATTAGCAGATAATTACGGCGTAGATATTCCCGCAGGGCTGGAAAGAATTTTTATTATCGAAGAAGTTTTGGAATGTGTTAATGCAGAAAAACAAACAAAAGAAGATATTATAGTAAATCCGTCATATTCAGAAGCAGTTTTGCTGCCAAAACAATACAATATCTCCTATATCGAGGTGATAATTAGAGATCCGCTTTGGGCTTTTGTTTTTTGGGAAATCAAGGGGCATGACAGGGAAATGCACGAGAACGCTCGTGATTTTAAAGGTTATTGCCTGCGGGTTATCCCGTTAAATGAAGGAGAAACAGAACAGCAGGCAAGAGCAAATTCCTTTACTGTTTTAATCGATTCAAGCCCTATCAGCGCAAGATATCTGGGATTTGCCGAACATTCATCAAAAAATTCCGGGCGTTATTTAATAAAATTAAATGTAATTCACGGAGACACAGAGTATCAGATAGCAACTTCGCAGATTTTTAATTTGCCGAAACTGCATGAAAATGAAAGTATTGCAGAAATGAGCGGCAACCCGTTAGTCCGCCTGTCAGGAGCGCAGGACTTATCCATTACTAAGGTTAAAATGAGGTAATATGGAATTCCGTTATGCGATGTCTCTTGTTTTTGAAGCTCACCTGCCGTTTGTAAGGGAATACCGTAAAGAAGATGATTTATACCAAAAGGGCGAAGAAGATCGTTTCTTTCATTTTGTATCAGAAACGCTGCTTCCCCTGCTTGATGCTTTACACCGCCTGGAAAACGATCATGTGCCGTTCCGCATGGCGCTCGCAATATCTCCCGTCTTATGCCATATGCTCAGCGATGAACATCTTCAGAAAAAATACCTGTATTATATTGATAATCAAATTGAGTTCGGCAAACAGGAACTGGAACGCACCCACAAGGATAAAAGCGCAAATAAACTGGTTCAGTATTACCTTAGCCAGATAACGAACAGAAAAACCGCATATACCGAACGCTATGAAAAAAATTTGCTTAAAGCCCTTGATTCTTTCAGACGCAAAGGCAAAATTGAAATTCTTGCAAGCTGCGCTACTTATGCATTTTTACCGTTTATCAGCCACAACCATGAATCATTGCAGGCTCAGATGGAAATTCCAGGCTCAATGTACCGCCGTCATTTTGGAGGCGCTCCCCAGGGATTTTGGCTTCCTTCGCTTGGCTGGCATTCCGCGCTTGAACCGTACCTAAGGGATTACAATTATATTTATACGATTTTGGACACACACGGACTTTTATTCGGCAATCCAACACCGGAAAAAGGCTGCTTTTTCCCCGCAAAAACACCTAACGGCACTTTTATCCTTGCAAAAGATTTATATGCCGTGCGTGAAATAAAAAAAATCGCAGCGGATAAACTATACCGCAATAATGCCCGCGATGCCGGTTATGAATTGCCGCCGGAAACAGTAAAAGCGTTTCTTAGCAAAGAAGGCGAACGTCACAGGACAGGATATAAATACTGGGCGAATACCCAGAATATTTATAATCCGCAGGCTGCCTCTGAAAGAGCGGAGGTAAATGCAAAAGAATTTTTGGATAATTCAATTACCAGGCTTAAGGAAATTTCAAATTATATGAATGAAGCGCCTATAAGCGTTAATACATATAACATCGGAGATTCCTGGACTTGTCCTGTCTGGTACGAAGCGCCGCAATTTATAGAAAAACTTTTTAGATTGGCAGAAGAGCAAAAAGATTTTAAATTTGTATGTCCCAGCGAATATATTTTTAAACAGGATCTTTCTTCCATTCAGGCGGTAAAACCTGAGTTTTCATCAAGCGGGGTTAACGGTTACGCAGAAACATGGCTGGATGTATCAAATGACTGGATATACCGCCACTTGTCGCGCGCGATGGAGCGTATGACAGAACTTGCGGAACGTTTCCCGGATGACACAGGTTTAAAGGAACGCGCGTTAAATCAGGCTGCACGCGAAATCCTCCTTGCCCAATCCTGTGACTGGTCTGCTCTTCTTCACAGGCAGGACTCCACAGAATACGCGCGTAATCAGGCAGAAAACTCTCTGCGCAACTTTACTACAATTTATGAAGCATTGGGCAGTAATTACATCAGTACCGAATGGCTTACAACACTGGAGAAAAAACACAATATTTTCCCGAATATAAATTACAGAGTTTTCCGCAGAAAAAAATAATTAGAAATCCAGCCTGTAAAGGTCTTCTATCCTTTGAGTTAAATCTTCGCGGTCATTCAGCATGGCAAGGCTCTCGCGCGCAGGATCGTATCTGGGATTAAGGCGAAGCGCTTCCTCCCAGCATAATCTTGCATCGTCAAGGTTTCCTATGGAATAAGCTTCAAGCCCCAAGAGATACAGATCATCAACTTTATCAGAAACATATTTACGTCCCCTGTCACCCAAATCCAGGCGTATGGCAAGGCTCACCCTGTTAAGCGGCTGCAGCTGGGTTAATAAATCCAGAGTGTAATTTACATCTATTGCTATTTTATTTAAAGTAATGGCACTGCCGATAGAAATACGGCTGCTTCCGGCTTTGAACATAAATCCGCCGCGCATAGATAAAAAGTTTGTAATGTTTACGGAAATGCCGATTGCCCCGTAAGGTAATTCAGATAGACTGATATCCGTCAAATTTAAAGGGTAGGTAAAATCAAACCCAATGGTAACGGGGCGGATTGGCTTGTAAGAAATTGCCGCGCTGACAGAGGTTGGCAAAGGATCGCCCAGCGCCGGAGGACCAAGGTTTTTTACCACCAGAGCCGCAGAGGCGTTCTTTTCCCTGGAATTATAAAATTTTAAAAAGTTAAACCTTGTTAAAAAACCAATATCTGCCATTGCCATAATGGCAGACTGACTTATTCCCGAACCGCTTAAAAGATCGCCGTAATAGTCGGAATAATCGGGCATAATCCTGAAAGCGCCCTTTAAGTTAATCCCAATGGATAATCCAGAAAAATAGTAGCCGGAAAATAAATTATAGGAAGCGTTAAGGATTGCCACCCCTTCGGAATAATAGCCGCTGGAAACACGTTCTCCGTAAATATTGTATTGGGTAAAAGGCATATACAAAAATTTACCGCCGGCGGCAATGCCTAAATTTCCAAAACGTGTAGCAAAGGCAACCGCTTCTATCTTTGTGTCTGCTATCCAGTTATTGTGAAAAAAAGCCAATTCTGTCCTTTCCAGCATCGAAGAGCCGGCAGGGTTTGCCTCAAGAAAAGAAACATCGTCGGAAATGGCAGAAAAAGCAATAATACCCTCTGCCCTCCCCCCAATGGGGATATTCAGAACCGGAAAAGCGGTTAATCCGGCATTATTATCGATTCCGTAGATTTTATTCAAATAATCGGCAATATTCCCGTAAAGGTCCTGCGCTTCGTCAGCCCAGAGCGAAAAAAGGGAAAAAAATACCAAAAAAACAGCGATTCCTAACCGCACAAATAAAGCCTCTCTCTATAATATATACATCGGATTCTTAAAAAAAAATAGTATACCCAAAAGGATTAGATGGTTTTTTACGATAATATAGTATAGTAATGATAATGGCGAAGTGTGCCCAAAGGTCTGCTATTTATTATTTTTTCGCGCTTTTTCTGCTGTTTTCGTCATTAACTCCGGTTTTTGGCAGCGGCAGCCGGGATGCAGCTCTGTCCAGAGCAGATGCCCTTATAAATGACAAAGAATACGATGAGGCGATATTGATTTTGTCAGATTTTGCCCGGCAAAACCCGGATAAATTTGACAGGGCGCAAAGCCGCCTGCGCAGAATTTACCAGATACGGGAAGATTTTAACCGCACCGCAGATGAACTTATAAGAACCCTTTTAAATGACCCGGATAATGATGATAAAATACTCACATTATCCCTAAAACTTTATTCGCTGGAAAAAGACGACAGTCCTTTGCTTACCAACTTTGTATCCAGAACAAGAGAAATTGCGCAATTTAACGTAAGCAGAAATATGCTGCGTAATATTCTGGAAAGAGGCCGTGAATTGCTGGACAGGGGGGACAGCGTTGCGGCTATCCAAAACTATGCGGGCGGAATGGGCATCATGCGGGAAGAATTTTTCTCCGGCGATTTCGGCAATGAAACAGAGGCAACAGTAATAAGGGAAACAGAAAGAGTTAACACGATACTTGAGGCTTTTGCGCAGGCAAATGCCCAGGCAGCCGCGCTTTCCGCAGAATTAACCCGCGCCATAAGCGCAGGGGATTTTCCCAGGATTACGCAATCAATAGACAGGCTGATGCCTGCAATAGATGTGCTTGCGGGATTGAAACACCAGCTATATTCAGCCGTAAATACATTTGAAAGGATACTTGAAGGATTACAGGCAAATGATCCGGAACTTGGCGACAGAAACCATCTTGCGTTTCTTTCGATCATTATCCGCGGACGAACCGAGGAAACCATTCAGGAAGGAATGCTGGGCGCATTTGATTCGGCATGGAGAAACTCTGCCGGCTCCGGTTTAAATGCTTTACATTCGTATATCGAAGCGGCAAACACTTCCTCCCTTGCATCTTTTAATGCAAGAGAATATACACCGGTAATTTCTTCGCTTGGCAGAATGGAAAGTTTTTACAATCTTTCCGGGCAATTCTTTGCCAAACACCGCCAGTACTTTGACGCTTCCGCGCCGACAGTCACATTATTCGCAAACACTGTAATGCGCCTTGATATGCGCCAATTTCTGGAGCTCAGAGCGCTTAACGAAGCGAATAATTATCTTCTGCAATCTGCAAATATTGCAGCGCGCCAGAATATCGATCGTACGTCGCTTAGCCGCTGGCAGCAGGGAAGCATTACTACCTCAGAAGGTTTAACAGGCGAACAGCAGGTTAGAAGCAATATTAACAGGATGCAGCGGGAAACAGAAAATATAGCTGCGGCAGCCAATCAGACAAATACGCAGATAAATTCGTATCACAATGTCGCGCATATATCAAACACCCTTGCTGCAATCGGCGGTTTGCAGGCTATTTTTAATCAGGAAGAACTTCAATCGGCCCAGAGGTATTATACAATTGCATATAACAGCCTGCAAAACAGTTTAAATGTCAGAAAGAGCGAAATGGAAAGAGGCAGCGCCTATCTTGAGGGAGAAAGACACACAACCGATGACGGGGAAGCAATTGTTTACTACTACCCGGCAGAAGCATTGGTGACACTGTCATCGATGATTTCTTCATCGGCAATTGATCTTCAAAATGCAAATACCATTTTAACCCAGTTCAGAAATGAACCGCAGCCGATAGCATCAAATGCGGAAATAACCAATCTTAATACCGGTTATCAGGCTGTTTATAACGAATTGCTTGCGCTTCGTAATCAGGGAGTTGCATCTGCGGAAATTGCGCGCACAAGATCGTCACAGGCAGAAGCTTACAGGCAGGAAGCGGAACGGCTCTACAGGGAAGCGCAGACTGCGTATCAAAGACAGGATTTCGATCTTGCGCGCGATCGTGTACAGCGCTCATCTGACAGGATTTACAATTCACTTGAAATACAGGCATCTGCCGTTTTACGCACAACATGGGATACCCAATTGCTGGATTTGGGGCAGGCTATTTCTCGCGCAGAAAACGAAATGATAATTGCAGAAGTGCGTAATCTTGTAAACAATGCGCGCACTTCGTACTTTGGCGGAAATTTCCAGCAGGCGCAGGATAATCTTATAAGAGCCAGAAGCCGCTGGAGAGTAACAAATGCAGATGACAATGATGAAGTTGAATATTGGCTGGGCATTATCCGCACCGCTTTATCGGCGCGTTCAGGCAGGTCAATTCCTCCCACAGCGCCGCTATTTGCGGAAATGAGCCAATTGCTGAGCCAGGCGCAAAGAAGTTTTGAAGAGGGAATGCGCCATATAAACGCAGGGCAGCGTATACTCGGTCTTGCAAAATTTGACGAAGCGCGGCAGATGACAAGGGAAGTGAGACTAATGTTTCCTCTCAATCAGCAAGCGGGTATTCTTGATCTAAGAATCGAGCAATTTTTGGACCCGGCTGCATTTAACACTTCGTTTGAACAGCGCATGAGAACGGCAATTGCAGGCACAAGACAGCGCTCCATTGAAGCTTATGCCGATCTTCAAAACCTGGCAGAAATAAATCCGCGCTACCCCAACCTTAGAGCTATTTTAATACAGGCAGAAATAGATATGGGTTTCCGTCCGCCGCCGCCGAACCCCGCAGATATAGCGCGTTCAAGAGAACTGACAGCTTCCGCCAGCAGAATTCTGGACGGAAATGTTACAGCCTTGTTTGAAACAGCGCTTGAAAATATAGAACAGGCAATTACATTAAATCCTGAAAATGCAGAGGCAACGCGCGTAAAGGACAGGCTGCTTAGCAGAATGAGTGTTCCTGCCGCCATCGTACTTACAAGCCAGGATGAGGAAATTTATCAAAGAGCAATACGGGAGCTGCAGGCAGGAAACAACCTTGTAGCGCGCGCGCTTGTGGAAAGGCTTATGGAGAATCCCAGAAACCGCAATATAACAAAACTGGTTGATTTACAACGAAGGATACAGTCGATATTATGAAAAAATTATTTCTGTTAACGCTTTTTTCTCTTCTGGCTTTATCCTCTGTTTTCGCGCAGTCAGCCGACTTTTTCTGGGAAGCGGCAGAACCATTTACGCCGCGTCAGGGAAAATTCCCTGTAAGCGCATATTCAGATAATTTTTCTGTTGCTGCATGGCAGGAATCCGCTCCCAACAGGGATCCGGGCATTGCAGCAGCGGGTATAATAAATATTTTTATGGCTGTTAAGGAAGGCGGAAACGACTGGCAGCAAAGAGGCATAGTCGCAGGCCCCTATGCTTTTTCCGGCACAGAGCCTTCTATCATCAATCTTGTAATTGATAATCGCGGAAGAATAATTATTGCCGCAGCAGCAGGCGGCACAGAAATACAGATATTAATCTCGCAGGACAGAGGACGAAGTTTTCAGCGCCAGACAATCAATACAGGCGGAGAAAATTCAGTTGCGCCCCGTATTTTTGTGCGCGCAGACGGAGGATATCTTCTCTTTGTAACAAGAGGTTCTACTCAGTCTCTGTCAATCTTTTATTCACGATCCAGCGATGGAATAAACTGGTCGCCTTTTGAATTTTTTACTCCGGAAAGCACTCTTGCGCTTAACTTCCTCCCGACCCATGCAAGCCTTGGAAGCAGGGATTTTGTGTTTTTTCAGTCACTTGTAATGGGAGCGGATGCCATAACAACTTTTCAGCTTTATTACAAAACCAGCAATGACGGCGGCAGAACATGGACAGAATCAAGGCGTTTCACTACTTTTAACGATCCTGTTCAGATAACAGCGGATCCCAATAGCTTTGACAATCAGCGTCCGCACGTAATAAGAAGCGGAGAAAATTTATTTATAGTTTGGGAACGGCGTCTTGCAAACCTGCCGCCTGGCATTTACGCTGCAACGATTAATGCAAACGGCAATATAGTCGGCGCTGTTGAACGGCTAAACAACACAGATGCTTACTGCAATAATCCAATTGCTTTTATTCACGGAAATGCTCCTGTTGTTGTCTGGTTTGATAACAGAAGCAGAAACAACAGAATCGTTCTTGCGCAGCGCAGGGATCTTTCATGGCAGAACCATCTGCTTTCCAGCGCGGCAATGGACGCTTCTTTCGCAAGACCTGTAATCAGCCATGACGGCGCTTATATTTTCTGGCAGACAACAGTACGGGATGCGGGACGTATTTTCGTACTTGCTCCGGATCATTCTGTGGACAGCCCGCGCCTTAGCGCAGTCAACTTTACTCCGGCAAGAGCCAACCGTTCGGAAAGAGCGCGTGTTTCATGGAACATTCCTGCGGATACTTCCGGGATTTACGGATTTTCATGGAGCTGGAGTCAGGATATAAACACAGTACCACCGGAACAGGTAATGATTTACAATATCGGCAACACTTCCAACCTTAACATGGAAAATACTGCCGACAGGGACGGACTGTGGTATTTCAGCGTCCGCGCGCAGGATTATGCGGGCAACTGGTCAGAGCCGGCAAGAATTTCATATTACAGAAAAACAATTCCACCGCCGCAGGTAACAATCCGCCAGCCTGAACTGGATAGCAATGGTTTTATGCTGTCCAATACATTTAATATGTTATGGGAACCGTCAACCGATCCGTTCATTGCCGGTTACACATGGAACCTTCAATACCTGGGAATGAACACTGCGGCAGCAAATGAAAGTTTCAGAATCATTTCTCCTCCGTCTGCCATCATGGGAGGAAACACTTTAGTTAATTATATAAATCAGGATAACGGACTTTGGGCTTTTACCGTTTCTGCAATTGATCAGGCAGGCAATATCGGACAGCCGTCCAGCCTGATCTTTAGAATGAACAAATTTATTCCCTACACTACAATCAGTTTTGTAGACGCACAGCAGGATGAGCAGGGAGAACTTACAATACGAATATTGGGGAGAGGCTTTTTAACTAACGGGCGGATAACTTCTGTAGTATTGGAACATGGCGACAGGCAGCAGGCGGCAGAAAGCTTTACAATTTTATCGGACAGGGAAATCGGCGGAATAAGATACGAAAATATTGAGGAAGGACGGCATCGTTTAAGGATAGAACATTCAACAAGAGGATGGTACACTGCCGCTCCGTTTATAACAACAATCAGAACAGGAACTGTAAAATTCGGAGATTATACACAGGAATGGAGACCTTCCTGGAATATACAAAGCAACGGAAAAATAACACTTAACCCGATTATGGCGCTTGCCGTTATACTGGCAATTTTCTGCATACTTGGATTAATTGCAATAATCAGGGGAATAAGCGAAGTTATCACAGAAAGCATGGCGGTCAAGCAGGAAGCGCTTGCAATCATTACAGGAGATTTTATGCCAATGGAAAAGAAACAGAAAATAGTAAAAATAGAAAAGAGAGGAAGGGGATTAAGTTATAAGCTTGCGTCTTTTACAATCGCCCTTGTTTTATTAATCGTTATAATGATCTCTATACCCATGTATTATTTTATGACCACCACACAGCGGGAAACTTTGCTTAAAAGCCTTCAGGAACGCTCAAAAGTTCTTCTGGAAGGACTTGCGTCCAGCGCAAGAACATATATGCCGATGGGAGAAAGAGGCGTTCTGGAAATGATGTATCTTCCGTCACAATCTGCCGCTCTTGAAGAGGCAAGCTATATAACAATTACAGGTTACGGCATAGGCTCTATACATACAGATCATGTATGGGCATCGAACGATCCGAACATTGATTCAAAAATTGACACAACCGAACTGCGCTCCGGCGTTTCCAGATTTAATGACAGCCTTTCCGATTATTTACAGGAGATCAGCATTGACCTGAACAGCCGCGCGCAGGTGCAGGCAAGAGAAGTTGCCCAGAGCATCAGGGATCTGACGCAGCAGGCGCAGACGATTCCATACGATGATGCGAACATGGAACGGCTCATGTACATTCAGGCAACAATAAATTCGCAGGAAGTAAAACTTACGGAAATACTTTCCGGTCTTACGGGAAACATCGGTTCTTACCCGGAATTTGATATCACCAGAACCATCAATAATAAAAACAGAACCTATATTTTCTACAAGCCGATTATGTACAGGCTGGGAGCAGACGATAATTTCTTCCGCGGCTTTGTATTGCTGGAAGTTAATCTGGATACGATTATAAGATCAATATTTTTGGGACAGATGACGCTCTTATTGACAATCGGCATTGTTGCATTGATAGCGATTGCCATCGGCGTTATCGGCGCAGTTATCCTTTCTGCCTTAATTGTCCGTCCAATCCGCACACTTGTCCGTCATATCGAAATGATCCGCGATACCGAAGACAAAACAAAACTTGCCGGAGTAGAAATTAAAATTCCTTCTCAGGATGAAATTGCGGTATTGGGCAGCACCATCAATGACATGACACATGGGCTTGCAAAAGCCGCTCTTGCCGCCTCCGATCTTTCAATCGGTAAAGAAATACAAAAGAAATTTATTCCGCTGGAGATGGACAATCAGGGTAATAAATTAACAACGGGATCCAACCAAACAAAAAACCTTACTTTCTTTGGTTATTACGAAGGCGCCAAAGGCGTATCGGGAGACTATTTTGATTACAGGGATTTGGACGGCCGCTACTATGCCATCATCAAATGCGACGTCGCCGGAAAAGGCATCCCTGCCGCTCTTATTATGATTCAGGTTGCAACGATGTTCCTGAACTATTTTAAACAATGGAAACCAAATGAAAAAGGAATGCACATAGAAGACGTGGTTTATCAGATAAACGACTTTATCGAAACGCTCGGATTTAAAGGCCGCTTTGCCGCATTTACCCTGTGTCTGTTTGACTCCGAAACAGGAATTGTCCGCTTCTGCAATGCCGGTGATAACATCATCAACCTTTACGATGCATCAGAAGGTAAAATTAAAACCATCACTCTTCCTACAACTCCCGCAACAGGCGTACTTCCCAACTTTATGATTGAATCAACAGGCGGTTACAAGGTGCAAACCGTTACCATCAACAAAGGTGATATACTTCTGCTCTACACCGACGGTATCGAAGAAGCAAAAAGAAGATTCCGCAATAAAGACTTTAAGGAAATAATCTGCACGGAAGGTCCCGTGGATACCCCGCACGAAAATCATCTTAGCGGACAAGCCGATGAAGAACTGTCGGCGGATCGCGTAAAGGATATAATTAACGCTGTAATGGCAAAGCAAATTTACACGCTTAAAAAATATCACAACCCGGAAGACACAGAAGATTTGCAGTTTGATTTTTCAACCTGCGAAGGTCAGGCGGAAGATGTAATTATGGCGATGGTATCGGTAGAAAAAATGTTCCGCTGCTATAAACCAAAAAATGCGGGCGAAAGTTCCCGTGTTTTGGTAGACAAAAAAGTGGACGAATTCCTTAAAAACCACTTTATCCAGTACAGGCGTTATTGTTCCCATACCCGGGAATACCCTGAAAATCCTGCGTATATGTATTATACTCATGTTATGGAAGATGAGCAGTACGACGATCTGACCATTTTAGGAATAAAACGAAAATAAACAAGGAGAAAATTATGACTTTTAGCGAAAGAATGAAAGAGCTGCTGGAACAAGGCTGGGCGGCATCAAAGGAATTTGCCATCAAAGCGGGCGAAAAAGCGCAGGATCTGGGGGAACGCGGTTTACTGATGTGGGACATCAAACAACTGGAAAACCAGGCGTCAAAACTCATATCCCGGCTTGGAAACGAGGCTTACAAAGCATTTACCGAGCGGATGCAAACATCAATTGAGCGCGATACGCTGGAAATCCGCACAATTTTGGAAGAAATATCGCTTGTAAAAGAGCAAATAGAACGCAAGGAATTTGAGTTAAAAAACCGAAAATAACCACTTGATTCATTATGGTTTTTTTTATAAATTAAAGAATAGGTTATTATTGGGCCGCTAGCTCAGTTGGCAGAGCATCGCCCTTTTAAGGCGGTGGTCGGTGGTTCGAATCCAGCGCGGCTCATACCCGTAAGTCTATATGGTATATAGACTTACGGGGAGAACTTCCCAACAAAAGGTGTTCTTATTTTTATAAGTTTACAAAGTGGCAGATAAAGTGGCAGAAAAACCCACTGTCAACGCTGGAATTACCTTGCGTTTTCAAAAAAAAGATTGACCTGTTCGTATAAACCAAGCCTGGGATAACGTTTAAAAAAGTGCCCAAAGATATCATCGCCGTCAAGGAAAATAATCTCTGTATAAGGGTTTGTTATTCTTGACCTGTGGGAATATACCGAAACTGAATTGGCAGGAATAACATCGTCGCTGGAACAATGTATAATTAATACCGGGATTTGGGCTTTGTTTATTCCGTCAATTGCGGTTAGTTTTGCGATGTCTCCGAATATCTGCCTTTCCAATGCCCAAACCTGCGGAGTAAGCAAATAATAAATGCCCCCTATCTCTGATACAACCTGATATTCCGAGACTTCCTGCGTACTGTTAAACGCGGCGAAACTGGCAACGGCATTTATCCGATAATCATAATTTAACACTGCGCAGGCAGAAAAGCCACCAAGACTGTAACCCGCCAGCATAACAGGCAAATCATTAAAAGCGCTTTTGCTGTTAATATAATCAAGCGCCGCTTTAAGATCTATGACTCCCTGAGACAAACCGCGCATGCTGTTTCCTTCGCTGCCGTCTACACCTGTGTTGTTGTAGGCAAATACCCGCCAGCCGTTATCAACAAAAAATGAAATTGCTATTTCGTATTCATCGGCATAAGATTGCAAGCCGTGTAAAATTACAACCAAACCTTTATCGTTATCGTTTCCGTAAACAAAACCCTGCAGTTTGCTGCTGCTTCCTCCCCAGCTGGAATAGAAATGCACTTCCTCGCGGGGATACCCTGCCGTCCAGGCACGCAGAAGATCATCGCCTTCTACCCTGTCAAAAACATCAGAAAATAATTCCAGCACTATAATTGTGCATCCGCAGACAGAAAGACATATAAAAAATATTGCAAAAATTATTTTTAGTGATTTCATTTTTTCTCCCTGTTGTAGGAAAAACCGGCATCCAGCATTAAGTTTATTCCAATTGGCCCCCACATTCCGCCTCGCATGTTATACACAATACCGGCGCCGGGCGTAAAAACAAATCCTCTTTTTGTTACAAACTGATACCCAACATTTGCTTTGGAAACAAAATAGAGATTTACATTTTCATTATAAAAAAGAGACAAGCCGATTTTTGCATCGATAAAAAGCCCATTTAATTTTTTACCTTTTGGTCCTATTGGAATATATTCAACTCCGCTTAATAATGAAATTTGAATACCCGGCAATACACCCCAGCCAAAATTAATATCAACTTGAACAGGTATACCAAGATTCGGCAGAATATACGGAGTCCATGTTATATAAATACCCGGAAGAGCGTTATGTAAATTTATAAAATTATCTGCAAGATTAAATCTGACTGTACCCGACGGTGATGTTTCACCAGCTGAACAAATTCCGGAAATAACAAACATCAGAATTAAAACAGATATTTTTTTCTTCATTCTGATGCTGTCACTAACTGCGCCATTACCCGCTTTAAAGTATTGCTCATGCTATAAGGCGGGTTGCGCCGGATTTCGCCGGAATTATTATTTGCCGCAGGATTGATTCCAGTATCCCAAAGCACAGGACAAATGCCGTAATCTATGCACATTTGAGTTACGGCTGTCATCCAGCGGATACGGCCTTCTTCGATTTTATTCTTTTTTGTCGCGCCGTATTCTCCCAAAATTACAGAGATGCCCTTGTCCAGAAAATTAACTTTTAGTTTTTCCATTTGAGCGGCAAGTTCGGCATTATCCGCAGCGGAGGTAGTTCTGTTTCCCCAATCGTTTCTGAAACCCCAGCTTGTGTTGGGATCTTCTGCAATGCAAAATTGAGGAGGAGTATAATAATGAACAGAAACAATTAGCTTATCTGCGATTGTATCCTGCGGCATTTTAAACAACGGGTCGCAGGTGGCATCAATATCTGTCCAATAACCTGCAATAAGTAGCGGACGGCTTGCGTTGATGCTGCCTGAGGCGCGAACGATGCTAACAAATGACTGGTTCAGCGCATTTAGTTTGCGGTATGCTTCCGGTTTTTGCGACTGATCCTGAGCCCAGCGGTTCCAGATATCATCAAAGCCAACCTCGTTCATCGATTCCAGAATTAATTTATCTGAAGCGTTTCTGAAACGCTGCGCAATTTGATTCCATACGGTTTCAAACTGATGAAGCGCTTCCGCCTCGTTAGTTGACATTTTTAATATCCAGCTTTTGTCGGAATGACCGCCGTCATGATGAAGATTCAAGATGCAGTACATATCCTCTTCCAGGATCCAGTTAACAACTTCTTCTACGCGATTCATCCATGCCGCATTGATTGTATATGCGGGAGCAGGACCGATGTTTTCCGCCCAGGTAACCGGCAAACGGATGGTTTTGTAACCATGCCCTTTTAACGCCTGAATAAAACCTTTGGTTATCCTGGGATTTCCCCAGCCGGTCTCCCCTGCAAGCCAGGTGTTGGTACCGATGCTGTCCAGAGTGTTGCCGATGTTTATACCGATGCCGAATCCGGGAAGAGCAAGAAGTTCAGCCGGATCATATTCCGGCATCTCACGCGGCGGCGGGCATGAAGCTGCCATAAGGGTAATAACAAGAACAATTGGAATAAATAAAAATAAAAGTTTTTCAGTCATGGTATACATTATACCACTAAATTACGTATCCCCGCAATAACTCTCTTGGCTTGCTTCCCTGTGCAGGACCTACTACCCCATTATGTTCCATTTCGTCAATAAGTCTTGCAGCGCGGTTAAATCCGATTTTCAATCTGCGCTGAATATAACTTGCGCTTGCCTTACCCTGCTGTATAACAATCTCCAGCGCTTTTTCATATAAAGGATCTCCGCCGTCAGAAAACAGCGACATGCTTGATTCTTCTTCCTCTTCAAAGAAAATTTCATCGTCAATATAATCCGGCTTGCCGAAAGTTTTAACATGTTCAACAACAGCTTCAACTTCTTCTTCGGAAACAAACGCTCCCTGCATACGGATGGGGAACGGATCAACAACGCCGGAGTAAAGCATATCGCCCTTTCCTAAAAGTTTTTCCGCGCCTACCATGTCGATTATGATGCGGCTGTCGGTTTTACTGGCTACCATGAATGCAATGCGGCTGGGGATGTTGGCTTTGATAAGCCCTGTTATCACGTCAATTGACGGACGCTGGGTAGCAAGCACAAGATGAATACCGACAGCGCGGCTCATTGCTGCCAATCTTGCCACAGTTGATTCGAGCTCTTTGCCTGTGGTTGTCATAAGGTCTGCAAATTCATCAATGACTACCACGATGTAAGGCAGATGCTCCTGCGCGATATTTTTATCTTTAATGCGCTTATTGTAGCTGCGGATGTCACGCACTCCCATTGAATCAAGGCAGGCATAACGCCTTTCCATTTCGTAGATGCAGTATTGAAGAGCCTGAAAAGCTTTTTTTGGCTCAGTTATAACCGGCGTTAATAAATGCGGAATATCGTTATACAATTTTAATTCAACAATTTTGGGATCGATAAGCATCAATCTGCATTCGGCAGGATGAAGCTGGTAAAGTATCGAAAGAATAATTGAATTAACACAGACGGATTTACCTGATCCTGTAGCGCCTGCAATTAAAAGATGAGGCATTTGAACAAGGTCGACTGTTTGCGCTTCGCCTGTAATATCTTTACCCATAACAACAGGGAGCTCCATTTTTTTATCCGACCGCAGTTCATCTTCGATAATTTCCTTAAAAGATACGATATTGCGCTTTGCATTGGGAACTTCGATGCCTACAGCGTGTTTTCCCGGAATAGGAGCTACAATTCGCACAGAAGATGCCGCAAGACGCAGAGCGATGTTATCAGCCAGTCCTACAATTTTGGAAAGTTTTACTCCGGGCGCAGGAAGAATCTCGAACATTGTAATTACAGGACCTTTTCTGATACCGGTAACTTCGGCTTGAATCCTGAATTCTTCGAGCGTTTCCTTTAACGCAATTGCAGCATCCTTGGTAGCCTGATCAATAATCCAGTATTCACCGTCAGGATATTCGTTCAATATATCAACAGGAACTTTGTATTTTTTAAAACGCGAACCGCTGTTTTTTCTTAGACGAACCTGTTCAGCGTGCGCAAGAGCAGCAGCTTCAGCTTCTTCCAGGGCGCGGGTTACGGCATCTTCGGGCAGATCGGGATTATCGGCTACTTCAGAAATTTCTTTTTGCAGAGGGGTCCCACCCTCAGGCTCTTCATTTATTTCTTCTATTGCCGTATCTTCTATTGTTTCTTCTATTAAATCGCTCTCTGAAACAATGTAAACAACAGGGGCTTCTATTTTCTCCTGCTGTTCAATTATCTCTTCCTCCGCCTGCTGTTCAGCCGGAGGAGGAAGAAAATTTACCTGTTTGGATAAATTGCTGTTTTCTTTGTTAAACAAAATATTTTTTAATATTTTCAGAAGAACCACTTCTATAACAGTAAGAAAAATAACAAGCATGCTAAATCCGGTTTTTCCTGTGAAGTTTAAAAAAGCAGATTGCAGCGACCGGGTCTCAAAATCACGAATAAAGGAAAACCCGATAGCAAGAGTTAAAAACGGCACAATAATACCGCTTAGAAAAAATATTCTGTCAGGACGCCACTTTGGGTCGGCAAGGATGAAAGCGGCAAAAGCAAAATGGGCAGGTATCAGAAGGGAAAGTATCCCAAAGGAATGCGCGAAAAATCTGCCGGCAGCAGACGGAAAAAGCCCTATTCCAAAAAGAGCGTTAAACAGTGAAAATCCCAGAAAAATACTGCAAAGCCCCAAAATAACAGCAATAACTACGGTTATTGTCCGGTGTTTAAAGGGTAAATCTGATGTAAATCTATGCTTAAAATCCGCAAAAAACGACAAGCTCACATTCCTCCGCTTCATTATCGGTTGATTCCATAGAAGACATTAATTCATTTTGGTGCACGCTATGGTAGCGCGGGCGTTTGCGATAAAAGCTTCTTTTGGCTGGTATTTTAAAAGAATTTCGCTGCCGTATTTTTGATAAAACAGATCGAGCATTTTATCTTCGCTGTAATTTTTATTTTTCATATTGATGATAAAATCATGGCAATCACGATTGGCGCTGAAAGCTTTATCAAAATATCCGTCTGCATCTTCCTGTTCCGCAATTCCGCGGTGCGGCAGCGCCAAAAACTTATAAGGTATCCGGCGGCATTTTTGGATAGAGTTGATCGTATCGCTGTAACTGGTCAGATAGCAGGGATACATCGATCCGTCCGGCATCAAAACACCCGGCGTCTCATTAAGGATAAGCAGTTCCAGCTCCGGAATAAAAAAGCAAAGCGAATCTCTTGTATGCCCCGGTGTTTCCAATACCGTTACCGACAGCCCGCCCAATGAAATACTGCTATCTTCGCTTACGATAATATCAGCTTTAAACACATCATCACTGTAAACAAAATCAAACGCGGCGCCTTCCCTCTTTGCGGCATTAACCGATAATTCACGGATAACCCTGCGAGGCGTATCCTTTAACAATACAGCAGCTCCTGCCTGTGATGTTACGACACGCGCATTGGGCCATGTTTTTATAAAAAACGGAAGCGCCCCGATATGGTCATAATGGGTATGCGTTAAAAATATATAATCCAAAGGCCTGCCTGCGAGGGCATTTTGCACGCTCTGTATTGTTTCTTGCGCACAAAATGCCATTCCGCAGTCAAAGATGGCAGTTTTTTCTTCTCCGATTAAAAGCTGACCTTCGCTTGAATTATGCATTATGCAGTTAAAATATCTGTGCATCAATTTTCTCCGCATTTATAATACATTAATTCAAAGAAAATGTCAGGCTCGTTTTGCCATAACCTTTAAAACAAACATCATAATAATTCCGGCAGCAGCGCAGCAGGAAGCGATTACAAATGCCGGGAACATAAGAGTAACATCATCTGCTGCAATATTTTTGAATGTCCCCGCAATCTGAGAAGAAATAATAGCGCCGGCGCCAAAACCCAGCAGCACAAATCCATAGTTCGTTGCCATGTGTTTCGCGCCGAAAGTGTCGGCTGTCAGCGACGGGAATGTGCTTATAAGCCCGCCGTAGAAAAACCCGATTAAGGCAATCAATACATAAATAAGGTAACCGTTTGCCGCTGTTACAAAAAGAGAAAGTATGGCGTTTCCGGTAAGCAGAATAATAATCGTATTTTTTCTTCCGATTTTATCTGAAATCAAACCCCAAAGCAGACGCCCGAGCGAATTAAACATGGAAATTGCAAGAACACCGATGGTAGCGGTTTCAACAAGCCCCTTTGATACCGCAATGGGTTTTGCGAAACCAATCATCATAAGTCCGCCCATACATGCAAGCATGTAAGAAAAAACTATAAAATAAAATTGAGGTTTCTTAAGCATTTCTGACGGCGTATAATCTTTTACGATTTTTACCGCAGAAGCGTTTGAAACAGCATATTTTGCCATGTATTCACCGGAAGGGTTTTTAAGAAAAATACTGCCTATGGAACAAACAACCAGAAATACAACACTAAGAACTATAAAAGTTTTTGGTTCCCCAAAACCTGCACCGCCAAAATGAATGATTGATCTTTCAACAATCGGCGTAAACACGACTCCGCCGAACCCAAGCGCAGAAACGATAATCCCTGTAACAAATCCTTTTTTATGCGGAAACCATTTTTGGGCGCAGGCAATTGTAGTGGAATAAGTAAACCCCATGCCAATACCGCCCATAACCCCGTAGGTAATCCATAACAGCCATGAATTGGCAGCCGTTACAAAAGAAGCGAGAAAAAAACCTGCGCTTAAAATAATACCGCCGATAAACACAACAAGGCGGGTAGAATACCTGACAGCCAATTTGCCGCCAAACACGCTTCCGATAGTCAGCGTGGCAAGCAGAAGAGAAAACGTAAGCCCTGCCGCTGCATTGTCGCCGCCGAAAATACTGTTAGCGACGCCTGTCTGAAAAACGCTCCAAATGTAAGCTATCCCGAGCGTTAGCTGAATAGCAATTGCCGCAAGCACAGGATAAAACCTGGCGCGGCTCGTCATTGTGTCCATAATGGACTCCTTTGATTAAAGCAAAAAAAAGCGCCCGCAGCAACCATTTTACCGATTGCCGCGAGCGCACGCTTTTGCCGCTTTTTAACAGTCTCAGCGTACCCTACCGACAACCGGTCGTGTAATAACGAGAATGTTAATAATAATTGCAACACGGTTGTTCAACACGGTAAACCTCCAAAACTGTATCCGAAATACTTCGGTCTTACAAACATATAAAAATTACGATGTTTTGTCAAGCACATAACAGCAAATAATTACCATTCTCCTGCCGGACCGCGTACAACACGGAAACCGATAGCCCAGTGAGCGGTATCGGGAGTGTCGCTGTTACGCACAACTGTCCTCACATTAGCCATTGTGTTACTCCATGCCCCGCCGCGCCTGATACGCTGGACACCGGCACTTATTGGAATATTACCAACTCTGGGATTTAAAGTATTAGCTGTCAGGTTTTTATATGCCTCAAGCGCGTCCCAGCACCATTCGCTGACATTTCCGCTCATGTCATATATACCCAGATTATTGGGGGTCATCATATTGACAGGATGAGTTCTGCCGGAACTATTGGTATTAAACCATGCAACAAGACTTGCATCATTGCTTCCTGAGTAGGTTAGGTATGGTCCCATGCCGCTTCCGCCCTTTGCCGCATATTCCCATTCAGCTTCGGTGGGCAGGCGGTAGCCGCTGGCAGTCCAGGTTACATTATTAATTGCTGCTAAAGATATAGAATTATAGTTAGTAACAGGCGCAGTAGGCGGTATTAAAGCAGCGTTTATATATTCTGCTTCATAAACTTCAGATAATCCATCTTGATCGGAAAGCAAATTACAATATCTAATCGCATCATACCATGACACTCTTTCTACCGGATTGGTATTTCCTTTTGTATTACTGGGATCAACCATTATTGTTCTCATAGTAACACCATCTTTATCAAGTAAACTAAGCGGGTCAGTTTCCATTAAATCCTTATATTCTTTTTGTGTTACAAGAGACCTGCTTATATAAAAACCATCCAAAGTTACTACGCGGGTCGGATAAGCGTGAAGGATCGCAGGGCTGCCAGATACACCGGACTCACCCATTATAAAACTTCCTCTTGGAACCCATATCATGCCGGGAACAGGAGGAACCCAGCTTGCATAGATATTTAAAACTGCAGAAGCGTCAGTATCGGTTGCGAAAAAATCAAGTTTATCTTCGTGAGCAGATATAATCCAGTCAAAATCCCATGGCGCAAGACCGCTTCTGAAACCCGAAGCGTTTACATCAACCGGTGCGCTATGCTGAGTTGTATGATATTCCCAACGGTAAAAAGACCAGCTTGTTGCTTCTGCAGGCAGAGGAGGCGGAGTCCTTTGCGGCATAAAAGGTTCGGTAACTTTATCACTCGGTCTTACATACTGGACATCGGGAACAGCAAGCATGGGAAAAGGCAAAGTGTACGTATCTGTAGGCGGAGATCCCAAATGAAATCTAATTTCATAGGTTGCATCTTCCCATTTTGCAAACAGAGTCATTGTTTTAGTAACAACATTAGTATCAAAGTTCCATTTTGTACCCCAATCGTCATCGTTATTGAGGCCGTTAATGGTATACCAGCCTTCTATAACTCTGCCGGGAGAACCGGAAATATTCGGCTTTATAACTCTTTCACCGTGCGTAACAGCCTGAGAACTTAAAGTGGGAGAACCTTCATTCGCATTAAGCGTTACGGTGTAAATATTGGGAACCCATTTTGCATAAAGGGTAAACGGATCTTTAAGCATTATTCCATGATCAGTCTCATCTACTTCATACAATTTTCTGGTAAAAAACCATTCATCGGTAAAAGCCAAACTTGTATACCAGCCGCCGAATGTATAACCATCTCTGGCAATCGGACCGGGGTCAATAATAACGCCGCCGCTATTGCCGTCCAGACCGGTAAAGATAGTAAAATTAACACGCGTAATTTCCATCGGCGGAATGCTTGGCCCCGGACGAGTTCCGCCATTCACCTGCAAATGTACAGTGCGGGTATAAAGGCTCCATCTGGCATAAAGAGTAATATCTGCAGAAACTTCATCATTTGTAAAATCCCATTTTCTTCCCCAACCGCCGGTCTCGCCTGTATCATGATCATTATGAGTACCGTTTTCCGTATACCAACCGACTAACCCATGCCCTGTTCCTGTCGGAATTACAGGAGGTTCGCTGACTTTGCAGCCGATAGCAATAATCTGATCTTTAATTTTTATAATATCACCATTTTGATTTTTTGGCTCCGCAAAAAACGCTTCGTAATTTTCTGTAAAAGAAACAGTAAATGTAACAAGGCTCCATTTGGCTGTAAGAGTAATAAAACCATCTTCATTCACATCGTCTTCCGGTTTTACTGTCCTTGTTTCAAAATCCCACAAAGTACCGCTTTCATCCATCCAGCCTGCAAAACCAAATTCTATACCTTTTCCAATAGCCCGAATTCTGGGAATATTGTTACCCCAGAGCACCCTTATTGGCAGCGGCATTGTTCCGTCATCCGTTATTCCGCCGTCTGTGTTAAAAACTACGATTGCAAAATTCTCACCGCTTTTTTCGACTTCATCATTTACGCAATCTCCGCTGCTTGTTCCATCGCCCCACCATGTTTCCATTATTGGGTTTTGACAAGTTAATAAATTTGCACATAATATTATGATTAAAACAAAAATAAATAGACTTCTTTTATTCTTCATATCTTCAGATTATAGTATAAATATGAATAAAGTCAATGAATGGGACTGGTAAATTACTCACACGCAGGCGGGGAATGGTAGAATTTCTCGAATTTTTGCTGTTTTCGAATGTTTTTACACATCCGCAAATTCCTTGCACACTCCATCATTCATTTAGGTACCCTAATTACAACGGTCGTTCCAACCCCGGATTCACCGGAGATTTCAAGCGTTCCGCCGCATTGATCTTTTAATCTTTGTCTGACATTTTCTATGCCTATATGTGTTTGTGAATCATCTTTTAAGTTTTCCGCATTATACCCCGCGCCGTCATCTGATACAGTCACAAGAAATTCATTTTCGGCTTCACTGATGGAAATTGTTATCGTGCCGCCGCCCTCTTTTTGGCCAATGCCGTGTTTTACCGCATTTTCTGCAATTGGCTGTATTGAAAGCGGAGGCAGCATAAAACCTGCGGCTTGAATATTAAAAACAACATTCAGCGCGTCCCTGTACATTGCCTTTTCCAGATCAAGATAACCTTTTACATGGTTTATTTCTTTTTCAACATCAATCAAACCTTTATCATTCAGCGATTCCATGTTGCTTCGCAGATATGCCGAAAAATCCACAGTCGCCTTTTTTGCTTTTTCCGGATCTTCATCGCAAAGCTGAGCGATTGCGGATAAAGCATTGTACAGAAAATGCGGCTGAATTTGCGATAGCATAATGGAGACCTTGCTTTTGGTCAGTTCCAGTTCTTTTTGCTTGATTTGCTGTGACAACTCGCTTTGAATGCTTCCGTAATAAATTAAAACAGCAAGCGTAATGGAAAAATTGATTAACGTTAATCTCCATAAAAACAGCTCAAATAAAATAGCCACTATTGGCAGAACTGCGTATGACAAAAGAGTTAAGAGTTCTCTTGTGCTTAAAAATTTGCTGTAAGATATAAGCAGACCTACACCGATAAGCATACAGCCAAACGAAAGAAACCGGCTGAACAGTAACCAATTGCTGAGTTCTCTTAGAACCATATAGTGGCTTAGATCTGTCATATTGAACATGGTAAAAGGCAATAAAATGACAGTGATTATGATATCGATAATACATAAAGCCGCCGCAATGTACGCAGCTATTTTGGCGCCTTTTGAAATCGATGTTTTCTCTTTAAGTATTGTTATTATCAATTCAATATAAAAAATCAATATAACGGGTCCAAAAAGAGGTATTAATATTATCAGCGCCTTCATCAAAATGGTATTTTCCAGAATAGCTTTGATGTTAAATATATTTTCTGTGATTATTACAAGCAAGCCTATAATATTTACAATAATAATACGGACAAAAATACGGCTGCGCTTTAATTTTATGTACTCGCTTGATGCTGCAAAAAACAGAATCAAAAGGCAAATAACAGTGTTTATAATATTTATTGTTATATCAATATAGTCTGCTGCATACATTGTTATTTCTCACCGTTTAGGATATTGCTAAAATTCCATTTTGACTTCTCTGCCCAGCTGTACTGAGTCATGTATTCACCTGCATAAGCGTTTACGCAAGCCGGGTCACCTTTCATAAACCGGTAACTGTCGCAGATTATTTTATCAGGTATGATTGCAATGCTATTGTGCCGTTTCAGTACAATATCGTCAGCTCCAGCCGCATTCAGCGTTTTAATTAAATCGCTGATTAGTTTACGCAAATACGCTTTTAAGTTTTCCGTATCCGGCTTTTCCTCCCACAATACAGCGCAAAGTTCGTTCATATTTACAGCCGCGCCATTCCGGTTTATTAAATACGCTAACAGTTCCTTCGTTTTACTGTAACTGAATTTTAAAGCAATGCCGTAAGAAAAAACATCAAAGTTCCCGAAGGTTTGCGCATACAAGCGCGCGGAGTTTTTTTGATTTGGCAGATGCCGTAAATTATTAATTTCCCGTTCTACGGCTTCTTTTGTAACCGGTTTTAAAATGTATCCGCTTGGATATAGCCCAAACGCTTCGGTTGAATATTTTGAGTAAGCCGTCACAAAAATTATATTGATTACAGGATTTAATTCTTTTAATTCCTTTGCCAAAGCAAGGCCGTTCATACCCCACATTTTAATGTCTAAAAACGCGATATCGCAAGGATTATCTTTAGCAAACGTCAGCAATTCCGATGGTTTGGAAAAAGCAAAAATTTGCGCCGATGACCGCGCCTCGGTAATTGAGCTGGTAAGTAATTTTAGAGCTGATTCATTGTCGTCGATAGCAAGTATTTTCACAATGTTAATTTTACATTGTTTTACAATATAATTCAAAGAAAATTATAAAAAATCTACTGCCCAAATTCCCCATTTGACAACTACTTGTGCGTATAGTATACATATACCGGATTGTCAACCTGCCTTTGGCGGGAACAGGTTCAACCACGTCTCCTTCAATGTTTCGTGTTTCACTGACGTGACATCAAACCTGAATATCCTAAATACAATTTGAATGCAAAAACCTATGGCTATAACGGAAATAACGGTTCCCAATCCTGCCATGCCGCCCAAAAGCCAGCCGAAAACTGTTACCAGCAATTCAATTATGCTGCGGCAAAGTCCTGCAGGTAATTTTGATTTCCGGGCGAATACAACCATCAAATTATCTCTTGGACCGGCGCCAAAACCTGATTTTATGTAAAAGTATGCGCCTATGGCGATAATAAAAAGACCCAGAATGAGTAATATGATTCCGATAATAAAATTTTCTGCCGTTGGAATTATATTCAGATGAATAAGAATGTCGATAAATAGTCCAATTAAGATTATATTGGAAATTGTACCAAGACCGAATTTTTCTTTTAAAAGAGTAACAATTATTACCAATATTAATCCAACAATAATTATAACAGCGCCTATGCTAAGTCCTGTTTTATTGGCAATTCCTGCATGAAAGACATCCCACGGAGTATATCCTATGTTCGCCTTTATGGTGACAGTTATTCCAAGCGCATAGAAAAAAAGACCTGCAATCATGCTTAAAAAGCGCAAAAGAAAAGATTTAAAATACATTTTATTTCTGAATATTATAATAAATCGGCAGTATTGACAAGATGCGGCAGAAAGGTATCTAATTACCTAAGTATGGATTTCAGGAAAAGAATTTTTATCCCTATGATCACGCTGGTTATCGTAGGCTGTATCGCGGTTTTTATAACCTCCGTAATTCTCTATAACAGGGAATTGTATGCCGCCATGCATGAAAAGAATAATGTCGCACAAATGGTAGTTGAGCATCAGATCGAAAACCTGAAAGAAAACGCGCGTATTGCAGCTACTGGAATGGCTGTAAATCATGATTTGATAGATGCGCTTGTTAATAAAGACCGGGAAAAAATAATTTATATAGCCAATGCTCTGCAAATAATGGCTCAAATCGATTATTGTACGATACTTGACAGCAATGGTAATGTTCTTACAAGAACTCACGAGCCAAATTTATTCAATGACAGCCTTGCGCATCTGCCTCATGTAGAACAGGCGCTGAACGGCAGAATTGAATCTTATGTCGCACAGGGCGTAACAATACGTCTTGGCGTTTATGCGGGCGCGCCTATATACGACAATAATATGAACATTGTGGGCGCGGTATCTTTGGGGTTTAGATTAAACAATCAGGAATTCGTCTATCAGTTAAAAAACCTTACAGGATGCGAAGTAACGGTTTTCCTGAATGATGAGCGTATTTCGTCAACTATTTTGAATGAAGACGGAACGTATATAATGGGAACAAAAGCGCCGGAAAACATAAGCGAAAAGGTCCTGGCAGGAGAATCATATATCGGCGAAATTAAACTTTTCGGCAGGGAACTGCTCACCAGATATGTCCCGCTATACGGCGCAAATGATGAAATTGTCGGAATGCTGCTTGTTGGATATTATACGGCAAAAGATAAAAACAAAATATTTATTTTTACCTTAAGCGGATTGCTGATAACACTGGCTGTGCTTGTAATTTGTATTTTTTTGGCAAGATATTTTTCCCGAAACCTTGACCAATGGCACATGCGGACGATGGAAGAAATCGAAGATGCAAACGAAAAACTTGGAGAAGCAGTTTCAGAAGCGCGCACTGCCAATGCTGCCAAGAGCATCTTTTTAGCGAACATGAGTCATGAAATAAGAACCCCCATGAACAGCATAATCGGGTTTTCGGAACCTGCGCAGTACGATGATATCCCCAGAAAAACAAGGGAATACCTTGGCAATATACAGGACAGCGCGGTTTGGCTTTTAAAAATCATCAATGATATTCTGGATATATCAAAAATTGAATCCGGAAAAATACAATTGGAAAAAATACCATTCGATTTAACAGATATTTTTTCGCACTGTCAGTCAGAAATTATCCCAAGGGCAAAAGAAAAAGGCATCCTGATATACTGTTATGCCGAACCGTCTATCGGCAAAAAAATGCTCGGTGATCCTGTAAGATTGCGTCAAATTATTACAAATCTGCTTTCCAACGCAGTAAAGTTTACAAACGTTGGAACTGTTAAATTACTGGCATCTGTTAAAGAAAAAAGCGAAAACAGCATTACAATTAATTTTGAAATTAAAGACAGCGGCATTGGAATGGATCCGGAGCAGATAACAAGGATATTTGAACCATTTATGCAGGCAGATGACAGTGTAACGCGAAGATTCGGAGGCACGGGACTTGGACTGTCCATAACAAAAAATATAATAGAAATAATGGGCGGCAAACTTCTCGTAGAAAGCGTGATTGGTGTCGGCAGCAAATTCAAATTCAGCCTTACTTTTGACCTGATTGATGACTCCTCCTATACACCTATCCAAAAATTTATGACTGACACTTATGAAAAGCCTAATTTTAAAGGCGAGATTCTTGTATGCGAAGACAACAGCTTAAATCAACAGGTAATAAACGATCATCTTTCCAGATTGGGGCTAAAAACTTTTACAGCATATAACGGCAGGATAGGAATCGATATAATAGAAAACCGCATAAAAAACGGTGAAAAACCTTTTGATTTAATTTTTATGGACATACATATGCCTGTTATGGACGGTTTGGATGCCGCATCCAAAATTTCCGCAATGGGTTTAAAAACGCCTATTGTTGCCTTAACTGCAAATGTAATGTCCAATGATCTGGAGCTATACAGAAACTGCGGAATGTCTGACTGTCTGGGTAAACCTTTTACATCACAGGAATTATGGAGATGCCTTATAAAATTCCTTCCCGTAGAAAGTTATTCCGCCATAGACAAGCATCGTCAGAACGCAGAAGAAGAAAAAATGCTGCTAAAACTAAAAATTAATTTTGTAAAAGAAAATCAAACCACTTATGATGATATAGTTAAAGCTGCAAAATTCGGCGATATAAAAGTAGCTCACAGACTGGCGCATACTTTAAAAAGCAATGCCGGGCAAATAGAAGCAAAGCAGCTGCAGGCAGCGGCAGCGGCGGTAGAAGCTATGCTCATGAAAGAAAACAGCCTGATTGATATGGATCTTATTCACATCCTTAAAGCCGAATTAAAAAAAGTTCTGGAGGAACTGGCGCCGCTGCTGACAGCCTTGTCTGCGAAAAAAGATACAAACAAAATTACTGATACAGATAAAATACGCGAAATTTTCGAAAAACTGGAACCTATGCTGAAAAACAAAGATACCGAATGTTTAAAAATGCTGGATGATATTAATTCCATAGAAGGAACAGATGAGCTGGCAAATCAGATAGAAGATTATAATTTTAAACTTGCGCTGGAGACATTTACAAAACTAAAACAGGAAATTATACCTAACTGATTAATTCCATTTCATTCCCGGCGGCATATTTGGCATTCCGGGAATGCTCCCGCCTTTTGCGCCTTTCGCCATCTTTTTCATCATGCCGCGCATTTTCTCGAACTTTTTCAAAAGACGCGCTACTTCTGCGACAGAAGTTCCTGAACCGCGGGCAATACGGCTGCGGCGCGGCGGTCCAATTATTAAATGATTGCTGCGCTCCTTAAGCGTCATTGAGCTTAAAATCGCTTCCTGCTGCTTTAGTTCCGCCTTGTTAATGTCGTCCTCGCTAATTTGTCCCTGCATTCCGGGAATCATTTCCAGCATCTTTTGCAGAGACCCCATCTTCTTCATGGCGCGAATTTGGCTTAACCAGTCATCCAGGGTGAAGTTTTCCTTCTCCATTTTTTTCTGGAGTTCCAGCGCTTCTTTATGATCTATTACTTCCTGCGCCTTTTCAACAAGAGAGACAACATCGCCCATACCAAGTATGCGCCCTGCAATTCTTTCTGGATGAAACGGCTCAAAATCTTCCGGCTTTTCTCCTGTACCTGTAAACTTAAGCGGCTTTCCTGTAACAGTTTTTAATGAGAGCGCGGCTCCTCCGCGTGTGTCAGAATCAAACTTGCTTAGGACAACTCCTGTTAAGCCGATTTTTTCATCAAAAGTTTTTGCAATGTCGGCAGCAGATTGCCCTGTCATTGCATCTGCAACAAGGAGCATTTCATCAGGGTTAGCCGCGTTTTTAAGACGGGACAGCTCCTGCATCATTGGTTCATCAATCTGCAAGCGGCCTGTGGTGTCGATAATGATCGTATCAATCAGATTTTGTTTTGCCCACAAAAAAGCGTTTTGATATACCTTAACGCTGTCCTTTGCACCCTCTTCGCGGTGGACGGGAATGCCTATCTGTCCGCCAAGAACCGCAAGCTGCTCCATTGCGGCAGGACGTACAAGGTCACAGGCAACAAGCAAAGGTTTGCGTCCGTCTTTTTTAAGACGCAATGCAAGTTTTGCCGCGCTGGTAGTTTTACCGGACCCCTGCAAACCAAGCATTAAAATGACAGATATTACATCGGGACCTTTTAATTTTAAAGAGCGGCTAGCAGGGTTTTCGTCTCCAAGAAAAGAAACAAGCTTATCATGGACAATTTTTATAAATTGCTGGCCGGGATCTACAGAACGAAGAACTTTCTCGCCTTTTGCTTCTTCGATTGTGGAATTTACAAAACGGCGCACAACGCGCAGGTTTACATCAGCTTCCAGCAAAGCCATTTTTATTGCTTCTACGGCATCTTCAATATTTTTTTCGCTAATTGACGCTTTTCCGGTAACAAAGCGCAAAGCATCGGTAATTTTTCCGGTTAGTTTTTCAAACATTTATTTTAAATCCCAATCAACAAGCAGGTTTCTGCAAAAATCCATCGGCTCCAGTTCACGATCCAGCATTTTGCTTAATCCAATGGATATCGGCATTTTTAATTTATGCTTTTCTGCAAGAATTCTTATATATTTTGCAGCAGCAACACCTTCGGGCAAATATCCAATTTCTCCGATATGCCCCAGAATATCATCAATATTTTTATAGGGTTCTATAATATTTTTTTCTATTATTTCCCTGCCAAAACGGCGGTTTCTTCCGTGCGCAGAACGGCAGGTAACATCCAAATCGCCTATTCCGGAAATAGAAGTGAATGTTTCAGGATGAGTTGCACCTAACGCTTTGCCGAGTATTTGTATTTCGTTTAACCCCGCTGCAAGAAGAAGAGATTCTGTGCCGTCGCCGAACATATCGGCTTTTCCGGAAGTTTTAAACGCGTCCAGTATTCCAAATGCAATGGCAATAACGTTTTTTGCCGCTGCCGCAACCTGAACTCCGCGGACATCAAGAGATGAATAAACCAAAAGCCTTGGGTTTTTTAATAAATCCCTGAAACGTATGGAATTTTTTGCGTTTTCACTTGCCGCAATCAGCCCCGTTATTCTGCCGCGCGATACTTCCTCTGCATGGCTGGGACCGGAAATATAAACAAGCGACTGGCGGAAAAATCCCGGCAGGTAATCTTCCATGGTTTCCACAATCATCCGGGGACCCTGCTCTGAGGGCAGAAAGCCCTTTGTAATAACTGCGATGATGGTTTTTCCATCCCGGATAGAGTTTACGGAAAGCGACTTTTTGAGCGTATCAAGAAGGAACAGGGACGGGACTGCATAAATAAGAAATTGCTTGCCTTCGGCAGCTTCCATAATATCGGAAGTCGCTTTTAATGTTTTTGGCAGTTCTACATCGGGTAAATACCTGGAATTCAGCCTATTATTGTTAATGTCATCTCTGGTATCCTCTTCGAAGCTCCAAATGAGAACATCCTTTCCTTTTTCGGCAATAACCTTTCCTATAGCCGTTCCCCATGCACCAGCCCCCAGGACCGCAATTTGAGCACTCATGCCTAATTATGGCGTTTTTTTGTTTTTTACTCAACATGTTCCTGTGGGGAGGCACTTGCACTGGAGTTCGTGACATGATAATCTTTAATTGTGAGGAATTTAGTCAAGCTAGTGCTTTTTTTTAGCCTAACTTTTATCATCATTTTCGCGGCAGTAACGAGTTTAAAGTTTCTGACTTTACGGGTTGAGTGGGCAAAAATTCTGCCTGCAAAACCGGAAACTACTCTTACATTGATAATAGCCGCCGCCCATTGGGCAATGTCGCTGACGCTGTTTTCATCAATACTTATAACATTAAATTATATAGTAAGAAAAAGATATTTTCCGTTAATATCGATAATTTTTGTAATGGGGCTGTCGTTTGCATTTTGTTTCGGCATTTCCTTTGCTTTGGAACAATGGAAATCTGTACCGCCTGCACAGGTTAGCGGAGTCCAGCTTGGAGAAAAAGGGTTGATCCTTTCTTCGGTTGTCCTCCTGGAAGGAACGGCAGACCCGCTTGGGCCCAGGGTAATGGCAATCCCGAATCAGCCGCTGGTTTTTCATGAATCTGCAGCGTCTGACCGTGGGCGCACAATGCTTCCGCCGGTTCCCTTTGGAGATGATACCCCATGGTTTTTGGAAAGCGTTGCAGTAGATATCAGAATTAATGCGCAGATGTTCCAGCGTAAATTCGCAGAAGGTTTTTTTCCGTATTTAATTTATTCAGGTTCCATAATCTTCCTGTTATGCTCCCTGGGCTTTGCAATAAAATTCAGCGTCTGGCCTCTTGCCAATCTTTTTCTTGCAACTCTTGCTTTCCGCGGTATTCTTGCGCTTGTAACATTTTTTAACACTCCGGAGATGCAGGAAATAATCGGTTCTTTCCTGGACAACAAGCTGCAGATTGATCTTGCCATCCCGATATTCTTCACAGGTGTCGGATTGCTGATTCATCTTTATTCATTTTTGGTTTATGCAGTAAAAAGGCGGGTTGACGATGACAATTAACCTGGAAAAACTGCGCTCCCCGCAGTTTATATTTATTATTTATGTGCTTGTATCCTCGCTTTTAATAATGATTTTCCGTTTTATTTTTCCGGGAACCGAAGCGCCTTTATTAATCTATTCCCGCAGCTGGCGTTTAATACAGGGTGTATTGGAAGTTTTTAATCTGTTTCCTGCTCTTGCTTTTTCTGCGCTGGTTATCCCTTTTGGACTTGCTGCGTTTGAAGAAAACTATCAAAGTTTTTCGGAAGTATTTTTTAAACGATTGATGGTTTCTGTAATAACCGCAATTTGCGCCGCGGTTGTTTACGGAATAATTTTCTTCTTTGCTATGCCTATGGTAAAAAATCAGGAAGAGAATTACAGGTTCAGCGGCGAATTGTATCAGCTTGCAAGAAAAAATGTTTATGAAAAAATAGATGCGGGAGAATGGCAGGATGCCGCCCAATTTTTAAAAATTTGCGATCGCATTTGGCACAACAACAAGGATTTAGCCGATGCCAAAGATAAAATTGCCATAAATCTTGAAGAACGGTATTTCGAAGAAACCGAAGAAAGGGCGCGCGCAAGAGCTGCATTACTAAGAAGCGGACGGCATTCGCAGCCCCAGTATATACAAACAGGATTTGCGTTATCTGAAGATCAGGAAATAGACGCTACCGAAGCTATTACCATGAGCAGAATTGCTTTTAATGACAAACGCTATTATGAAGCTCACTGGCTGGCAAACCTTGGAGCAAGACTTGCTCCGGAAGGCAGCGCGCAGCAAGCCGGTGCCGCAAGACTGGCAAGCGAATCCTGGAACATGATTGCATCCCAGGCGCCGAACCGCAGAGAAGAGCGGCTCCATGAACTTCACAACATGAAAATTGCCGGGTATCAGGCAATGAATGCGCAAAAATGGATAGAAGCATTTTACATTTTTCAGGAATTAATCACCCTTACTCCCGATGATCCCGATGTAACAAAATTTCTTGCAGCAAGCGAACAGGGCGCCATTAAAACCGCGTTTTTTATTGATGAGATTGATTTAACACTCGGAGAAATAATTAACGGCGCATTGTTCTCCCTGCCCGCCGGAAACGGAAGAACAGTAATGCGTTTTTCCACACTTACAGCATCTGAAGATGTTGCCTATGGCATGGGTCTCGAGTTTATGAGATTCGATGCGCTTAACAGGCTGAATGAAAACATAAGGGCAAATTACGCAAAAATTATTCCCTTTACAGTAAACGAAAAACATCAGCTGCTTATTCTGACCCATGCGCTGGATCGCAATAACGAGGAAAAAGGAGTTAGGGGCGAATGGCTGACAGGAAGGGAAAATGCAGGCGGAATACTGCTGGATATTAGTTATGAAGATTTTCTGCTTATCTCTCATGTAAGGCGCGGATTACCCAATCTTCAGGTTAATGAACTTTTAAACGCTTCCAGAAAACTGGAAACTGCAGGATATATTTCTCAGATTTTTCAGGCAGAAATTTTAAATCGTCTGGGAGCCGCGCTGTTTTTCCTTCCAATGGCTGTTTTTGTAATAATTGTTGCATGGCGTTACCGGGCAAAAACAAAGCCACGTTATCTTTTTATATTACTGCTGCCCATCCTGCCAATTATTTTTCATGGCTTTGTTTTCCTGTACAGGGCAGTTTTTAATACTTTGGGTATATGGTTAATTCTAAGTTTTGGTTTTTTACCTGCACTAATTATATTTATTGTTACTATTGCCTTGCTGCTGTTTGTCTCGCTTATTTCGCTTTCTGCCCAGCACGGTTAGAACTTTCCAAATCCAGAAGCTGCTGCTTTAATTCCAGCCCTCCGGCATAGCCGATTAATTTACCATTGCTGCCTATTACCCTGTGACACGGAACGATAATTGCTATTGGATTGCGGTTATTTGCCATTCCGACAGCGCGGCTTGCTTTTGGATTACCTGTCATTGCGGCAATTTCTCCGTAACTGCGGGTTTCACCGTAAGGTATCCTTTGAAGCGCTTTCCATATTTTCACCTGAAAATCCGTCCCCTGCAAAACAAGCGGAAGATCAAAAACCTTTCGCTTTCCGTTAAAATATTCTTCCAGCTGTTCAGCCGCTTTCTTAATTAAAGGAGTTTCGGCAAGCTCAAAATCCTGCTTGTTTTTCATTTTGCTTTTAATGGAGAAAACGCCGATCGACTTTAAGTCGCAGATAGCACCGTTGTCCTCTGCAATGAAAAGGTTACAAAATTTGCCTTTATAAATATGGTATTTTTTCATTTGATTAAGTGTAACACAATTATCTGTCTTTGGTTATATTGGTATAAGCAATTGTTAAATTGCATTACAATTTTTGGAGGTTAGGTTGTGAAAAAATTAGTGTTATTTTTGCTTATTGCAGCAATACTCACAGGCAGTGTTTTTGCCCAAAACAGGAGCAATCAGGGTAATCGTCAGCGGGAAAACAATAATGTAACAGTAAGCGGTACCTTAAAACTGGAAAGAGGTATTGTCGCCATTCAGGGTGAAGGCGATAATGTTCACTATGTTCCCATGCTGAATCGCTTTATCGGATTTATTAACGGACTGCGCGAAGGAGCAAATGTTTCTGTAGAGGGAACCCGATTCAGAAACTTTATCCAGCCGGTAAAAGTGACAATTGAAGGGCGGACATACGATTTTCCGGCAAACAGCAGCAGAACGCCTGCTTTTGGAAACAACACGCTGGATCGCCGGCAAAGGCAGGAGCTTAGTTCAAGGGGTAATCAGGGACAGAGACGTAATTTGAATCATCATAGCCCAAGGAACAAGCAGAGCAAGTGTAAATGCCGCTAGGCATCTGCCGCTAGGCATATGCCGTTCGAGACAAAAACCGCAGAGAATACGGTCCTCCGTGCCTCTGCGGTTTTAATTTAAAAACAAATGCTGGTCAATCATAAGAAATAATGTTATAATAATATCCAATATGAAATCTCCTATAAATACTCCTGCAGAAAATTCCTCCCTGCCGACAGACCAGGATTTGGTGCGTGCCGGAGCATTATTGGCGCGGGAGAAAAACTTTAAAGACCTTGTTAATACTTTTGTGGAGCAGGCTCAGGATATTTCAAGATCGGATCTTTGCGCATTTTATATCCTGCAAAACCCGCAGGAACGTAAAAGCGACCTTAAATTGATGTTTAAAAGGGGAAGGTATCCCGTCCCGGAAATAATCTCCGGCTCAAGCGAGCTTGTCCTTTTTATGCGCGAATGTCAGGAAGCCTTAATCTTTAACAATAAGACAATAACCTCCCCTGACCGTTCGCAGGCGGCGATGACCAGGTTTTTACAGGAAATCCTTATCAATCAGGAAATGAAGAGCGGAATGGCTCTTCCGATCGTAAGCCCGCCCCGCGAAATCGGCGTTTTATTTGCCGGATCCAAAAAGCAATGTTTTTTTAACCGCCACCGTTTTCACTTTATGGAATGTTATACAAAACTTGCAGCCGGAGCCATGCAAACTTCCCGCCTCTTTGATGAAACGCGGGAATCTTCCAAAAAAATCGACTCGCTTGAACGGTATCAGGAAAATGTCTTTAACTCCATGACAAACATGGTAGTAACGACAGACGCTCAAGGATTAATTTACTATTTTAACGAACCTGCAGCGCACGCCATGGGATTAAAAGAAGACGATCTTGGACGCAGCCTGGAAAATATTTTTAAAGGAGCGCTTTCTTCCAACACTTTAAAAAATATTTCCAATAGCCTGGAAGAAGGAAATGAAATACTTGGGCTGGAAGGCATCTACCGCAAGGGGGAAAAAGAACTGGATTATTCCCTGAATGTTTCTCCTCTTAAATCGCCGCGCGGCAAAAAAGAGGGGCTTACTCTTCTTTTTACAAACCAGACCCGCGAAAAAGAATTAAAAAACACCGTGCAGGCGGTAACAGAAGAAAGGCGAATAATCAAGGATATGTTCTGCCGTTATATGTCCAGTGATGTAATAGAAAACCTCATTGCGACTCCCGATAAAGTAAAGCTTGGAGGAGACAAAAGAGACGCTACCGTGTTTTTTGCCGATATACGCGGCTATACAAGTTTTTCGGAAAGCCGTGAACCGGAAGCAATTGTAGAAATCCTGAACGAATACTTCAGCGAAGCCGTAGAAAATGTAATGAAATACAAAGGCTACATTGACAAATTTATAGGCGACTGCATAATGGCTGTATGGGGCGTTCCCATGCTGCCGGAAAAAGACGATGCTTTTAACGCTGTTAACTGCGCTCTTGCCATTCAGGAAATGGTAAGGTCTACAAAAAGAAAGTTTTTCCGCAATGTCGCATCACGCTTGCGCGTAGGAATAGGAATCAATACAGGTCCGCTTGTTGCCGGAAATCTTGGCAGCATGCAGCGAATGGATTATTCGGTTATCGGCGACACAGTCAATCTTGCAGCCCGGCTTGAAGGCGTTGCAGGACCGGACGAAGTTATTATTTCCCAGTCAACGCGGAATCAGCTGGGAGATCTTTTCCGTTTCGAAGAAAGACCTGCAGTCAAGGTGAAAGGCAAGGAAAAAGCCATAAAAATATATAATGTAATTGGAACAAAATAAAAAGAGAGGTGTACAATGATTAATTTTATAAATTCGCTGCTGGGATTTGATGTTCCGGTTTGGGCTTATATCGCGGCTGCCGGATTACTGCTTCTTATAGCGCTTTTTTTAAACTGGCTGATACATACCAGAATTTTCATGTTTCGTCTGCGCAGAATCATTAACGCAAAAAACGATGCTGAAACAGCAGAAGCCAAAAATATATTCGAAAAACATTACCCGGCAAACAAGCTCAGCAGGTCAGATTTAAAGCGTATACTTTTATACTGCCCGCGCTTTTATCTTTTTAAGGCATTCATTGCGGCAGGACGCTACCCTCAGCTGCAGAAAGTTTTTAATAACTGGATGTTAAACGAAGGCAAAGAAAAAGTAATTCGTCTGCTGGCAGAAACATGCAGAGGCGAAGAATTTGATTCTGCTTACGGAAAATGCCTTCTGGAAAATAATGATGATGCCGGTACTCTGCTACGTGAATTAACGGGAGAGCCCGAATGGTTTGCCCGTTATTTTGCATACAAAATTCTGCTTTTGGACAGGGAAACGTTAACAGAGAGAAGCATGGAAGACGGCATCAATGACCCGCATCCGCTTATAAGAAAAATACTTACAGAAAACATATCTTTTGATTCGGAAAAAACATGGGTAATTCTGTGGGATAAATTAATTCATGACCCGGTGTATGAAGTACGCGAAACAGCGCGCAAACGCATTACAAAAGAATATATGGATCGCTACTGTCCAAAAGACGCGGCTTTAAACGAAGAGGAAACTGTGCGTGTACTGGAACTGCTTGATCCTGACTGCCAGGAAGACAGAACTTTTGCTATGCTTTCGCTGGAAAGCGGCGACAAGGCTTTTTGTTATCCTTCAGCGGTATTTCTGGAAAAATGCGGCGTGCTTGCCTCGCTAATTGCAAAAATCACTCTGGATGATATTACGTCTCTGGAACACACTACCTCTCTCCTGAAAAAAGCGCTGGATGTAAATGTTTCCGGCTTTTTAAAAGATTACCCCACAGGTGACGGCGCTCCCCTCCTCTCTGCCGCGCGGCTTCTTGCCGCAACCGGCACCACTTATGAGCATATTTGCTATCTGGAAAAAAAAGTTTTCGCTTTTTTTGGCGGCAAAAAACCAGACCCATCAACTGCAGAAATCTATACAAAGACTCTTGAAGCTGTTATCGCCAACGGTAACAATAAAGCTTTTGAAATTCTCACAGAAGAATTGTACCGCAGGGAAACAGATCCTGTTTACCTTAATCTTATTCTTCCGCAAATATCAAATAAAACAGAAACTATATTTGCTCCTATTCTTTTCCGCTACCTGGAAAACGCCGCGTTTCCGGCGCGGGAAGAACTTGTAAAACTTCTTGGAACCTTCAGTCCCGATGTCATTTTACCAAAAGTATTTAATATACTAAACGGCAGCCGCGCAGATAATCCCCATATCGTAAGAATCTCTGCCTTAAAAATACTCGGACGGATGCATTTGCCGTTCTGTCTAATGAGAATACTGGAAAGCCTGCCGACATTAACAACAGAAGAAACCGATGAGTTTGCGCGCCTGATTGCAGATTATCCGCAGGAAATGTTCGAAGAAAAAACAAGAATACTGCTCGCTACTCCCGATGCGCGGATACGCGCGTCTTTATTTACCATTCTTCCCATAACTAAAAATGATTCCTTTATGAAGGAAATCAGGTCTTCCTTAAAAGACGTAGATCCTGATGTTAGAATTGCTGCCATAAAAGCGCTTTTGGGTTTTGGAGAAATAAAACTTCTTAATCAGGAAACATCGATGTTACACGATCCTGTGGAAAGGGTGCGTCTTGCCGCCGCAGAAGTTATCGCAAAGCACGGCAATGCCTCCGCAATGGAAATATTAAAAACTATCACAGCCAACCCTAACGAAACCGATGTTGTTAGGCTAAGTGTTATCGCAGGATTGGGTCAGGCTTCCGGCGCAGAAGGTATTTCAATTCTGGTAAGCGTCCTGGATTCATTTGAAGATTTCCGTATCCATGCGGAAAAAGCTCTTGCAATGAGAACAACAAGGCGCGACATAACCCAGTTAATCGAAATCTTCAAAGATGCAGAACCTCATCTTAGAGAAAAATTAATCCCGGTTTTTAAAGCGCAGGGCAAAAAAGCCGAGCCGCAGATACTGGAAATTTTAAAAGACGATGTTTCATCTTTTAAACCCTATCTTGTAAAAATACTGGAAGAAACAGGTTATATTGACGAAACAAAACGCAGGCTTTCCAAAAGAAATGTAGAAATAAGACGAGAAGCCGCCATGCTGCTTTCGCTTCTTGATACTTTGCCTGCTTTCCGCGGACTTGTTCTTGCCGCAAAAGATCCGGATCAGGAAGTGCGTGTTTGCGTAGTTAAAGCGCTGGAAAAACTAAAAAATGATAAGGGTACCTCTCCAAGCCGCGATATTCTGGAAAAATTAAAAGATGATCCGGACAGCCGTATTCGCAAATATACCTACTGGGCATTGGAAAGACTGGATTCACTTTCAATGGAATAAAATGGCTCCTTCTATACTGTTGGTTTTTGCTGCCGGTTTACTCTCATTTTTTTCCCCATGCGTACTGCCGCTGATTCCGTCATACCTCAGCATTCTTGGCGGAGGAATACCATCCCTGGAACATACCGATAAAAAACGTTTTGTTCTGGTTGTTACTACCCTCTTCTTTATTCTTGGGTTTACCGTAGTTTTCATTATCTTTAGTATTATTATCTCTGCTACTGTTTTACTGATGGGAGGAGCTGGAAAATATATTCAAATAATCGCAGGAATAATTATAATAGTTCTTGGTATAAATTATATTTTTGATTTTCTTGCAATTCTTAACTATGAAAAACGTCTCCAAACTGCCAGACCGCGCAGTTTAATCGGCGCGTTTCTTGCCGGAGCCGCTTTTGGCGCCGGATGGACTCCCTGCATTGGTCCTATTCTTGCCGGTGTATTATTTCTCGCAGGTCAAACCGGCAAAACAGGAATTGCCGCTTTATATCTTGCAATTTACTCTCTTGGGCTCGGGCTCCCCTTTCTCCTTGCGGCATTATTTTTTGACCGTTACCTTGTCCCGGCTAAATGGTTTCGTGAAAAACTGCCCTTAATAAAAAAAATCAGCGGCTGTGTGCTCATCATTATCGGCGTACTTATTTTAACAAACCGTTTTTCCATGCTTAACAGCGCTCTTTTAAGCTGGCAGTTTCAATATATTGACTGCGCGGCGGATAAAGCTCTCCCTTTCAGATTATTCGCCGATTGGCTGAAACTTATCAATATATAATCTTTAACCGTATTTATGCGCAGATGCTATATCTTCAGAAGTAATGCTCAATTTCCCGTTTGCCTTGCGGGATGCTATTATTCTTAAGTATTCAAAATACTGTTTATCCATTACCGCTATATGCGTTAAAACCCATTCTTTAAGAAACTTGGTAAAAGAATATAAAGATACCCGTTTTCCGTATCTGTAATCGCGTATATTTTCCACTACGGCAAGTACAAAACAATCATGTTTCTTTTTATGTTCTGCGTACCCATTAAAATTGGTTGCAAGCATTATTTTTTCTTCTGTTGCAAAATGCACCTTTATATAATCTACCGCTTCTTTAATGACTCTGTTAAAATAATTATTTTCCTGTATATTGTTTCCGGTTACATGGTTAAACATTTCGTTAACCAGTTTCACTAATCCTTTGTGCTGCTCATCTATCAGATTTATACCGCATGCAAATTTTGAAGACCAGCTTATTAATTCATTTGAGTATCTCATGGTTTCCTCCTATGTTTATATTTAGAATATAAGCATTTTTATTGCTGCCGGGTATAAAAATTTACTGTTTTTTGGAATAATTTTTTACCACAAACCGCACGAACGGACACGAACGGGGGAAGAGGTTCTCTCTGTTATTTTAATTGTTTTTTATACTCTAGTATTTTTAAACAATCATTTAAATGTTTTTTGCTTCCTACTGATAATATTACCGGCATTAGTTTTCCTGTTTGTTTTGTATTTTTTGCCGTATTTTTTATTTGTTCATCTATTTTTAATTCATAAAAGCCGCTTATTGTTTTTTCTGTAAAAAATACTGTTACTTTAAAACCTGTGTCCCATATCGAGATCCAGCATAGATTTTTCTTTTTATTTAATAATTTCCCAAGCCAGCTTTTTCCGTCATTGTAATAATTCCATTCTATTATTAGATTTTGCTCTTTTAATTTATCTGTAAATTCCATGAATAAATCATGTTTTTTCCCTAATGCTTCTTCTAATGTGTTTTTGTTTGGTTTTATTTTTGGGTCTTTTAGTAATTGGTTTTCCATGTTTATACTTTATTATGTTTATCTTGATAATGTCAATACAGGTTTTACCACGAACAGAGATTCTGCCACGAACCACAAAGACACGGAAAAGAGAGAAGATTTTTTTACCACGAACCACACGAACGGGCACGAACGGGGGGAAAGTGGGAGAGTTTACCAAGGCGTCCCCTAATATTTTTTATTTTTACCGCCAAAAGGCGGTAAAAATAAAATGTTAAAAAGCCCGGACAGCACGGACACTAACTTCGACGTCCCAGTCGTAGTACTGAGCGCCAGTGCTGAAATTCTGATTCCACACGTAATAACTAATGTACTGCGACGAAGACCAGAAAACTCTCCATTCTGACCCCATACCAACATTATCTTTACTTAAATAAAGTTCATTAAGTTCTTCCATACTCGGAAGGAACCAATCGCTCTTACCTCCTCCATTGTAATTCAGGCATACTGAAGCCGCTGGCGCATTCATTAACGCTGTGTTTCTTCTCCCTGCGCCAATACCATTTAAAGTAGCTACATACTCGCTTGTTGACCATTGATAATCTCCGGCAAAATTTTCAGGCGCGGCTTCAAGATAGTAAGCTGTATAAGAAACAAAATAGCCTGTGTCACCGGGGGCTCCATAACCTTGTACAGTAAAGCCGTGTGTCCTGCCGTCCAGGCCGTCTGCGACATAGAAAATTCTACCGCCGCCGGGACCTACATCACCAATCGCGCGAATTGTATATGGCTGCTCTCTATCTACTCCGCAGATTGAACAAATTCCAGATGCAACACCGGCGGTTAACGTTGCGAAGTCAGGGGGAGTAATTATTATTCCGTTTATAATATCATGATGTGCCAATACTATCGGCGCCGCTTTCTCACCACAGCCTTCATGGGTACATGTACCTGGTATGCTGTCTTCATTACAAGTAGCGGGTATTGTTGGAGAGAAAGCGTGTTCAAACGCTGGTACTACCGGGGTAGGATCCATTAAACCACAGCTTTCATTGATACAAGTTCCTGGTTCACTATCTGTTGTACAGGTTGCTGGTATTATTGTCGGGTAGTCATGTTCCAATACAGTTATTTCAAATTCTGCGATTCTGCCGGCAAAGTCAACGACATAGATTGTTTTAGTTCCGGTTTCCGCTGTAATGTCAGTGCTGCCGTTAGCTAATAATCCCTCATTCCATACAAGGACGTAATTTGCAGCAGGGATAGGGATAAGAATGTTTCCAAATATAAAATTTACTATCAAACCTGCATTGTTAAATGCTATATCTTTGCAATATGTTGTTCTGGTTGGCTCAGTTATAGATAACTGGCTTTGTCCTATCGTTTCGGGTGTTGCCGGTATGCCGGTGCAGTTTTCGTTGCATTCATTGGGAGTGCCGCCAATATGCCAGAAGCCGTCAATGCAAATCCAGGGAGTGGCGCCGGATTGTCCTTGTTCGCCCTGCTCGCCCTGTATACCTTGCTCTCCATCCAAACCCATAGGACCTTCGCAGGCAGAAAAAATAATACATAAAATTCCAATTAAAATAGCTGTTTTTTTCATGAAGACGCTCCTTATTATTTCTATACAATATTTTACTATACTTTTTCTAAATTTTCAACAATTTTTTTTGGGCAACTATAATGAAGAGTTTTTACCGCAAACCGTCTGGAAACTTCGTTGGCAAAACACGAATGAGCACGAACGAGGGGGAAGAGTGGGAGAGGTTCTCGCGGGGGCGTACCATCCTTGACAGATACTTTTTTAATATGATACGATTCAAAAAGGTATTTAATTATGAAAACTGTTTTAAAAAACAAAATATCGTTTTCTCAAAATTTTGAGATTTTTAAAAGTAGTATCTGCCATGACTTAAAAAATATGGGAGATTTAAAATTTTTAATATCAGTTTTGAAAAAAAATAACATAAAAAAATATTATAATAAAGAAATGTATTATGAATGTTTTTATCTTTTAGCTATGTTAGACTATATTTCCCGTGAAAATAATATACCTTTATGTGTTGAATATGATTATATTCGTAAGTATAAGTTAGAAAACCCTGTTTTCCCATTAAGCGTTAAAGCAATGTGTTTAGCATTGAATAATAACGAACCAAAAGAAAGAAGCATAAAAGAATGTATACCGGAATTCAAACATTTTAATATTATAGAAGCGGATGTTAGAAATGTTTGCTAATGAAAGAAATGGTAAAATAACTAAAGATAATGTTGATTTTTATTTAAAAGAATTTTCAAAAGTATTTAAAAAGTTAAATGGTTCAAAAATGCCTGCTGAAATTATTTTAATCGGAGGTGCATCTGTATTGGTTAATTATAATTTTAGAAATTCTACAGGAGATATTGATGCAATTATAAAATCATCTTCTGTTGTAAAAGAAGCAATACAAATAATAAAAGATCGATATAATTTACCAAATGACTGGTTAAATACTGATTTTGAAAAAAGTCCGTTATATTCTCCAAAATTACGGGAAATATCCAGGCACTATAAAACTTTATCTAAAATATTAGAAATAAGAACTGTTGATGCTGAATATCTTGTTGCAATGAAACTTATGGCAGGACGTTTATATAAACATGATCTATCAGATATTGTTGGTATTTTTTGGGAACAACAGAAAAACAACAAGCCTTTAAAAAAAGAAAATATAGAAAATGCTGTAAATTATCTATATGGGAGTATGAATAATCTGCCCAAAGATTCTGTAATTTTTATAGAAAATGTTCTGGCATGCAATAATATTGAAAACATGTTTTATCAAATTGTATATGATGAAAATAATGCAAAAAATATTCTTGACAATTTTACAGCTGATTACCCTAATGTTATTAACAAAGATAATATTAATAACATTTTGAAAAAGCTCATTGAAAATGATAATGTTTGATTCTGATTAAATTTTTCACTATTGCTGTCTTGTACATTGTGCCTTTACTTACTGAGTTTAAGCGCAAGTCTATTCTGGCTTTCGCTCTGGTATCTTTGAGATTATCGTACCAATTCTGGTAATAGTCTGTATTTTTAATTCTGTACATATTTTTAGCGTAGCCTAAAAGCTACATTCTATCAAGAGTTTATTTGAAAGTCAGATAGGTTTCTGCCACCAGAACGCACAGGGGAAGAGGGAAGAGATTCTACCACGAACCACACGAACGGGCACGAACGGGGGGAAAGTGGGAGAGGTTCTCGCGGGGGCGCAGAGACGCGGAGGGCGCGGAGGGATTGTTTGATTTTTTTTATTTTTTCCCAAGAAATATTTGATGTGGCTCGAAGATTTCTGGTTTTAATGTAAGATATCGCACCACTGCTCTGCGAGAGTATTCCCAGAAATAGCGGCAATCGCCCGAAAGTATTTATTCTACATTATATTTTAAAAGACCTTCATAATTTCTATTATTTCTTGTCCCAAATATTTGTAATTCATTTATCCCGGAAGGAATCTCAAATTCTAATTCAAACACTCCGCTATTATTTCTTTCAAAAAAAGTGAATTGTCCGTCAATTATAATTGCAAATCTCTGAAAATCTCTGGATTCAATAAGGAATTTTTCTACAGCACCTGATTTTAAAACCCCATTAATTGGTGAAATTAGGTTGGTATTAGATACTCCCTGAAAAGTCGTATATGTATCTGGAAATCTTCTAATATAATTGGTTCTAAAACCTGAATAACCGGCAGATGTCCTTAAATTAAAATCCAGAACAGGCTCTAACATTTCAAGAGACAATTCAACAAGCGGGTGTATCTTAATTACGGCATTATTCCTTGCTGTATCAAATTGATCTTCAATAAAGTAGTAATTTCCGTTTTCTTGAACTTTAAAGTATGAATTAATAAACAATTCTTTTTCTCTTTCTGTGATTCTTCTGCTTTGCAATAATCCTTCCAATAAAGGAATAATTCTCTGCTCATATAAACTTGTTGCAATTCTGTCCTGTATTCTCCTTTCATTATTTAACCTGGCAAATATAAAACCTTTATATGCCCGATTATCCGGAACATCAAAAATAAAAGAAACTGTATTTCCGGTTTTTCCTTGCCATGTGGCTCCATCAATGTTTTGTTGCTGCGGTGTTCTTAATGTACTGTTTAATTGTACATTGTTATTGTTACTTATTAACTCAACAATAAAACCGCCTTCATTAACAGAATTATTATATTTAGGAAATTCGTTTTTAAGTCCAAGCTGATATCTAAAGAAAGCGCCGGAAATATAAGGTTCTTCCGTAAATTGCTCTTTAGTAATTATTGGAGCAAAAAATTGATGCTTATTATTAAGCGGTAAATGAGAATATAAAAACGCTCTTGAGTCTAAAAACAAATAATCTGTTGAATATTTTTTTATAAATGTTCTTTGATCTACATGACCGGCATTCCAGGTAACATCTATTAAATACCATTTGTTGTTTATCTTTACAGCATTCCAATCATGATCAGGACGAGACCCTATACTACCGGTATATCCTAACCCTTTCGAGAAGCCGCTTATTCCGATTGATTCAATTGACGCTAACCTGCACATTTGATTAAATAAATTTGTATATCCGGAACATACAGCTCTTTTTATCCTCAAAACGGAAACATAATCCTGCCTCCTGTTTGCCCTATTAAAAGCCGTATCTACATCATAAGCTATATTGTCACATATCCAATCATTGATTGTTTTTGCCCTTTGAAATTGATCGCTGATACCTGTCGTTAATCTTGTTACAACATCTGGCAAATATCTTTCAGGATCCTTAAAAACATTTTCCATTAGTTCATTTCCAACATTTCTAACCCTGGAATCCATTCTATTCGTTCGATATCTTACAGTCGCAGAATCGTTTGTTGTGTATCTTCTAATTGCCTGATTTACGCTGGTTAACAATCTTTGATCTTTACCATCCGGATTGTTAACAAAGTTATATAAAGTTTCGATATCTCCTTCGCTTATGGCTCTGTTTATTGCATCAGAATCCTGAGAATATGCATTATTTATCATAACAATAAAAAATACAAAAATTATTAGATTTTTTTTCATAGCTTTCTCCTTTAACAAATTCTGCTTATATTTCCATTATACACCATAAAAACGTCTTTATAATTTCGGTAATACCGATATTTCATGCTATCACTTGTTTGAAAAACAGTCAAGCTATTAACATAATTATTCGGTATAAGACTGAATTTATAGAGATATTTACATGAAAGAACAAGAATTAAGGGGTATTTTGAGCAGCAATATCAAACGTTGCCGGCTTCGGGATAACCTGTCCCAGATGGCTCTAGCCGAAAAACTGGAAATTTCGACAAATTTCTTAAGCGATATTGAACGCTGTAAGGCATGGGTTTCCCCGGATACCCTTGTAAAGCTTGCTGCCGCATTGAATATAGAACCCTATGAGCTTTTAAAGCCAGATGCGCTTTTAACTATCAAGGAAAAAGACGTTTTAAAACAATATGCCAATGAAAATATGAAAGCCGTTTTAACCGTTTTAAACCAGCTAAAGGATTTTTAACTCAAAATCCCCCTCCCCAACTATACTTTTCGCACCCCTTCTACTATACTTTTCGCAAGCCCTCTACTATACTTTTCGCAGGACTTGTATTATACTTATTGCATGGCTGATGAATATAAAAGATGGCAGGCTGGGTGTGTTAAGGAAGCGCTGAAATTGCGGCGTATTGTGGTTGTTTCCGGTGCCAGGCAGACAGGTAAAACTACGCTTTTGCAGCAGGTTATTTCCAAGACGGACGATTATCGATCTCTGGATGAAACTGATATATTGGATTTTGCATTGCAGGATCCTAATGGATTTGTCAGAAATAAAGCCGGTACAATGGTTATTGATGAAATCCAGAAAGCGCCTAAACTCATTCCGGAAATAAAACTGGTTGTTGATAAAAATAACAGGGCGGGACAGTTTTTGCTTACAGGTTCCGCCAATATTCTTACCCTACCGGCTATTTCAGACAGCCTTGCAGGGCGGGTTAAATATATGCGTTTGCACCAGTTAACTGTCGGGGAAACGCTCCATAAAAAGCCTGTTTTTTTGACTCGTGCGTTTAATCGGGATTTTCCGGACAGGATAACAGGATACAATAAGGAAGCCATTATCGACCTTGCTTTTCGCGGCGGTTATCCCGAAGCAGTTGCGCTTAAAACTATACGGCACAGAAAAGACTGGCATAAAGATTATTTGCAGGCGATAGTTGAACGTGATTTAAAAGATATTTCCAATATCCGCAGAAAAGATGATTTGCAGGATTTAATCGGTATTTTGGCTTCATGGTCTGCAAAGTTTATGGAAGTTTCAAAAATAACAACGGCTATGTCCATAAATAAAATAACGCTTGATAGTTATATCAACACGCTTGTTTCAATGTTTATGTTTGAAAAAGTATCTCCCTGGCTAAAAACAGATTATGAACGTGTTGGAAAAAGAGCAAAGTTCTATGCAGCAGATACCGGGATTATGACATCTGTGCTTGGCTGGAATCCTAAAGAGGTTTTTATGAATCAGGATCGATCCGGTAAATTGATAGAAACATTTGTTTTTCAGGAATTGGCGACTCTTGTCGATCTTGACAATCAATATACGCTTTATCAGTATCGTGACAGAACAGATAAAGAAATTGATTTTATTATCGAACGCGAAGACGGGGCGATACTTGGTATAGAAGTGAAAGCCGGGCATAATGTGTCTAAAAGTGATTTTGCCCCGCAGGAATGGTTTATAGAAAATATACTTAAAAATCAAAAACTATTTACGGGAATTGTTTTATACTCAGGAGACAGAACAATTCAATTCGCAGAAAATATGCTTGCTGTTCCCACAGCGGCATTGTGGGCATAAACCATGAAAAACATCCTCGCCGCTGTAGTTATCATCCTGTTAACTTTGCTCTCCTTCGGTTGCGAACCGCGCGCAAAACAAAAAAGTGAAGGCTTAACAATTATAAAAGACACACTGTCTATCGGCGTTGAAATCGGCTACCCTCCAATGGAGTATTATGATACAGACGGAGTAACTCCAATCGGGTATAACATCGAAATGATAAAAGCGCTTGCGCAAAAACTCGGGCTTAAGGTTAATTTTATTGATACAGCATGGGAAGGTATCCTTGCGGGGCTGGATGCAAACAGATACGATGTTGCCGTCAATATTACTATTCTGCCTGAACGTGAAAAAAGATATAATTTTACAAAGCCATACATCAGCAGTTCCATGACCATCGTTGCTTTAAAAAGCTCCTCTTTAAAAATAGAAAATCTGCAGGATATAGCGGGATACCGGGTGGCTTTTCAGGGAGATACAACCGCGCAGTATTTTACAGAAAGATTAAAAGAACAGGGTATCAATTTTACATCATTTGCCTATGACAAAATATTAAATTGTTTTGACGATCTTCTGCTTGGACGTGCGGACTTAATTGCGGTTGATAACATCGTAGCTTTTAATTATGCAGAAAAAGAAAACTCTTATTTTGAAGTTATCTGGCAGGGCCAGGCAGATGAATATATCGGCATCGCGCTGAAAAAAGGAAACGATGCACTTACAGACGCGCTGAACAATGCGCTGGATGAATTATTCGCAGACGGCACAATGCAGAAAATATTCGCAAGTTTCCATTAAGTCTCGTCGGCAAATCCGGCTAACATATCGGCTGTGTGTAAAAATAATACTTCCCTGTATGCGACCAGGGCTTTTTCATGGGAATGCTTATCCATCTGACTCATATCGTAAGCGCCCATGTGCCAGCGTATGGCGTGGTTCCATGGCTCCGGAATTGCAATATATTTATTAAGACGCAGTATTGATTCAATGCCGTGTCCGTAAGACAGATAATCATCCCTTACTTTATAAAACGGTACTTTTTCCCAAACCCCGCTTTCCTCATTTTTTGCATTTCTTAATTTAATTTCGTACATATTTACTTTGCAAAAATCGTGAAACAGGCAGGAAACTATCAGATAATACATATCAACATCGCCGCCAAGCATGGCAGGAGCCAGATTTATTCCGTTTGCGGTTACCAAAAGCGAATGGCGAATAAGGCCGTTTTCTTCGCTGCTATGATATTTTGTTGATGCCGGAGCAATAAAAAAATCTGTTTCTTTTTCCAGATATTCAAGCAATTCCCAGACAGGATCAAAAAGATCCCTGTTTAAAACCTGCCGGAAAATATTTGTAACAAATTTGTTATATTCATTTGAGCTTCTTTTTACAGAAGTAAAACTTTTAATTTCCTGCGCTAATTTTAAAAACTTATCCATACTGCCTCCTATTTATTTAGCATATCAAGCGCATTTTGCACCCGCTTCGCAGAACATTCCGCTCCAAGTAGCCGCAAAGACCCAAACAGCGGAGGACTAACACGGCTGCCCGTAATGGCAACACGCAGCGGCATCATAAGGTCTCCAAGTTTTATTTCTCGTTTTTCCGCTTCCGCCTTTATAAAATTTTCCGCCTGCTCATCATCCGGCATTTCTGCCAACCGGCGCACAAGTTCCATTCCTGTCTGCAAAAGTTCAATCGTTTTGGCAAGGTCGCACTTTTTGGGAATAAATTCCTGTGCTTCAGGAATCTCCGGCTCCTTAAACAAGTAGCCAATCTTCTCTGTAACCTCCCCAAGCAAAACCAACCTCTCCCTAACAAGCCCCATCGCCCCAACAAACTTAGCAAACCCCTCTCTCCCCTCTTCCTCTTCCTCTTCCTCTTCTCCCCTCTTCCCTATTCCCTCTTCTTCTTCCTCTTCTCCGCGTCCTCTGCGTCTCCGCGCCTCCGCGAGAACCTCTTCGCCAATTTTCCCAATCAGTCCAGCCTCAACAGCAAACGGCAAGCAAAGAGCAGCAAGTTCCTCATCGCTTTTCATCCGTATATACAAGCCATTGTACCATTCCAGCTTTTTATAATCAAAAACAGCGGGTGCTTTATTCAGTTTTTCAAGGCTGAAATGCTGCGCAAGTTCACCTAACGTGTAAACATCTTTGCCTTCCTCGTAGGATGCGCCCAAAAGAGCAATGTAATTTATCAGCGCTTCGGGAAGGTATCCCTGCTTTCGGAATTCATCAATACTTGTCGCTCCGTGCCGTTTGGAAAGTTTTTTTCCGTCCTGGCCCATTACCATCGGAAGATGGCAGAATTCAGGCGGCGTCCATCCAAAAGCGCGGTACATAATTACATGAAGCGGAGTTGACGCAAGCCACTCCTGTGCACGTAACACATGAGTCACTTCCATTAAATGATCATCTACCACATTCGCAAGATGATAGGTAGGAAACCCGTCAGATTTTAACAGTACAGGATCGGGGTTAACATCATCATTTTTCCATTCAATGCCGCCAAGCAGATGGTCATTAAAAAGCGTAGTTTCGCCGAGCGGGATTTTCAGCCTGACGGTGCAAACCTCGCCTGATGCCGCTCTTTTGGCAGCTTCCTGCGGATCGATATTCCGGCAAAAACGATCATAACCGCTTTGCGAGGAACGGGCGGCTTCCCTTTGCAGGCGCACTTCTTCTATCCTTTGCGCGGAACAAAAACAATAATAAGCCTGTCCTTTATCGAGCAGTTCCTGCGCATACTTTTTGTACAAAACAGTACGCTCGGATTGAATATAAGGACTATAAAGCCCGCCGCGAGACTGGAAACTTCGGTCTTCGACCTCGTTGTCAGGTACCGGACCTTCGTCCCATTTAAAGCCCAGCCATTCAAATGTATCATAAAGGTTTTTTACATAACTTTCGTCAAACCGGGTTCTGTCCGTATCTTCCAGGCGGAGGATAAATTTGCCCCCATTACAACGGGCATAAAGATAGTTAAAAAGGGCAGTTCGTATCCCGCCCACGTGCTGAAGACCTGTCGGGGAAGGCGCATAGCGTACTCGTATATTCATAGAATATATAGTATCATAAAGTAATAAATGGTAACAGGCACCTATTTTACAGGAGGATAACATGGCAAAAGGCAAAAAAGAAAAACTGTCTGACAAGCTCTTTTTAAATCTAAAAAACGGCTGGGAAGGAATCGACAAAAAAACAGAAAAAGAAGTTGAGGATCTGGCTTCATCATATAAACAATTTCTGGACAAGGGAAAAACAGAACGCGAATGTGTTGATGTAATAAACGTCCTGCTGGAAAAAAACGGTTTTATAAACATAGACACGCTTAAACAAAAAACTTTTAAACCGGGCATGAAGGTTTATCAGAATATCCGGGGCAAATCCATCCTTGCTGCCGTAATTGGAAAAAAATCCGCCGCAGAAGGATGCAATATACTCGGCGCTCATCTGGATTCTCCCCGTCTGGATTTAAAACAAAACCCGCTATACGAAGATAACGAGCTCGCTCTCTTTGATACGCACTATTACGGCGGCATTAAAAAATATCAGTGGACAACAATTCCGCTTGCGATGCACGGTGTATTTGTAAACGAAAACGGCAAAAAAACAGCGATAAGAATCGGCGAAGAGCCCGGCGATCCTGTCTTTACCATTACAGACCTTTTACCGCATCTTGCCAAAGAGCAGATGGAAAAAAAAGCATCAGCTGCTGTAGAAGCAGAAGACCTTGATATTCTTGCCGGCTCCCGTCCTCATTCTGACAAAGACGCAAAAGAAAAAGTAAAACTTGCTCTTCTTGCCCTGCTGCACGAAAAATACGGCGTAACAGAAAAAGATTTTGCCGGCGCAGAAATTGAATTTGTTCCGGCTTTTAAAGCAAGCGATGTAGGTCTTGACCGCAGCATGATCGGCGCTTACGGACACGACGACCGCTGCTGCGCATGGCCTGCTCTTCAGGCGCTTATCGCTTTTAAAACAATACCCGCAAAAACTTTGGTTTGCTATTTATCAGACAAGGAAGAAACAGGATCGGCAGGAAACACAGGCGCCCGCTCGCGTAACTTTGAAAATTTTCTGGCTCTCCTTTGCGGCGAAAACGAATCGTCTCTGCGGCTTTGTTTTTCACGATCTTCCATGCTCTCCTCTGATGTCAATGCGGCTTTCGATCCCACCTATGCCGGTGTCTTTGATAAAAGAAACTCTTCATACATAGGAAAAGGAATTGCGCTCAGCAATTACACCGGCTCCGGCGGCAAATACGGCGCAAGCGATGCCAATGCGGAATTCTGCGCAAAGGTACAGGCAATTTTAAACCGCAATAATATCCAGTGGCAGTTCGGCGCATTGGGTAAAGTAGACAAGGGCGGCGGCGGAACAATCGCGCTTTATGCCGCTAATTTGGGAATGGATGTTCTTGACTGCGGCGTGCCTGTTTTATCAATGCACTCCCCGTTTGAAGTAATCAGTAAAATAGATCTTTATACGACGTACAAGGGATACATCGCATTCCTGCGGGATGCTTAATCGATAAAAGGATTTTGCGTATACACTTTGGTTTGCAGCCTGTTTAACACAGTATTAAAAAAGTCCATGGAAAGAGCTGCATCAAATCTTTTTAAAGCATGAGTTTCCAGTAATTCTTCCGTGTATGAATACAGCGGATATACTTTTGTATTTCTAAAATTACGGTCAAAATGAGTTACTATAGGCAGCATCCCATGATCTGAAATATTTAGTTCTCCGGTTGTATCATCTTTGGTAAACGTAACAACCATCATTCCGCCGATAATTCTTTCTCTTTCCCGCTGATGCGAAACAAAATTCCCAAGCGAATAATAGCATAAAGTTTTTCTTCCGTCCGGCAAAGTGATGGTTTCTGCCTTCTGGAGCACATGCGGATGATGGCCGATAATTAAATCTACATTTTGCTCGGCAAGAAAAAGCGCAAGGGAGGTTTGATCCCTGTCCGGTTCCAGCCGGTATTCCTCGCCCCAATGAACCGAAACAATTAAAAAATCACATAACGGACGCAGAGCTTCAATCTCCTGCGCCATTGTTTCCCTGTTAATCATGGAAACAAGATTTGGATTATTCCTGGGAAGCGGAATCCCGTTAAGGCTGAACGTATAGGCTAAAAATCCAAAAGTGATATTGTTTTTTATAATTATCCTGGCGCTTTCCCCTTCCCTTCTGGCTCCTATTACAGTAAATTCTTCTATAGTATCCAGAAAATCAAGCGTAGCGTAAAGCCCGGCGGCTCCCATATCCATGGCATGATTATTCGCCAAATTTAAAATATTAAAACCCGTTTCAACCAAACCGTAAGCAAGAGCTTGAGGCGTATTGAACGAAGGATATCCCGAATAACCAAAGCGGGTTCCTGCCATCACAGTTTCCTGATTTATAAATGCAAGGTCCGCATTTTCTACAATGCTCTTTATCTCCGAATAAACCGGAGCAAAATTATAAACATTTCCCGCCAGCGCGGATCGTATTGTTGAGTCGTGATATAAATTATCTCCTGCGGCAACAAGAGTAACAGTGAATGGCTGGGGCTGTATTTCAATTTCATTTGAGGCGGTTATGGGTCTTGAATGACAAGACATATTTACTATAATGATTGCCAGTAAAAAACCGATTTTAATTTTCATACCTGCCTCCAATCACTCTCTGCAAACCGGAAAGGTCTTTATATAATTGTATATCTTTAAAACCTTTTTTTTCAAGCAGAACTTTAATTTCCTGCACTAAGGGCGGATGAATTTCCAGCAAAAGGTATCCGCCGTTTAGCAGGTGATCAGGCGCACCGTCTATGATACGTTCAATTATATCAAGTCCGCTGTCTCCTCCGTCAAGAGCAATGCGCGGTTCATTCTGCACTTCTGCCGCCAGCGATTGTATTTCGCGGGTAGGAATATAGGGAGGGTTGGAAACAATCATGTTGAATGGGTTATTCAAAGACGGAAGCGCCGCATACAAATCGCCGTTATGGAAGCGAACATCTTTACCAAGCCGCTTTGCGTTTCTTTTGGCAGTTTCCAAAGCTTCAATTGATATATCTGCCGCCCAAACTTCAAGCTCAGGTCTTTCATTTTTTAGGGAAACCGCAACAGCTCCCGTACCGGTACAAAGATCAAGAACAGCGCCGCTGCTGGCAGCGGGCAGTAATTCCAATGCTGCCTCTACCAAAGTTTCCGTATCCGGGCGCGGAACAAGCACGGATTTATTTACCTCAAACTCAAGACCTCTGAATTCTTTTTTACCTGTCAGGTACGCGACACATTCACCATTACACCTTCTTTCTATAAGTTCGCAAAATGCAGCGCAGTCATCTTCCGAAACCTTTTTTGTTCCTGAGGCAATTAAAGATGTGCGGCTGGTTTTTAAAACAAACGCCAGCAAAAGCGAGGCATCAAGCCCCGGAGACTGAATGTCTGCAAATTTTAAATCGGCGCTCCCTTGCGCGATTGCTTCACGAACATTCATGGCTCAATCTTCTGAATCTGCGGATGTGCTTGCGCTGCTTTGCAAAAGTTCTTCTTTGGCAGAAAGTTTCAATGCGTCAAAAAGTTCGGCTGTATCACCCTGCATGATAAGTTCAAGTTTATAAAGAGTAAGGTTTATACGATGATCCGTAAGGCGGTTCTGCGGAAAATTATACGTCCTTATTCTCTGCGAACGATCTCCTGAACCTACCTGGCTCTTCCTTGCCTCCGCCCTCTGCGCTGCGGCTTTTGCTTCTTCCATCTCGAAAATGCGCGCCCGCAATATGCGCATAGCCTTTGCTTTATTTTTAATCTGGCTCTTTTCATCCTGACAATGAACAGTAACTCCCGTAGGCAGGTGCGTTATCCGCACAGCAGAGTCCGTCGTATTAACGCTTTGTCCTCCGGGACCTCCTGCGCGCATTACATCTATGCGAAGATCATCCTGCTTTATATCAAGTTCAGTTTCGTCTGCTTCCGGCAAAACAGCGACAGTAACAGCCGAGGTGTGAATCCTCCCGGAGGCTTCGGTATCAGGAACTCTTTGCACCCTGTGAACCCCGGACTCATAACGGAGATTTTCGTACACATTGTTTCCGCTAATGGAAAAAACAATTTCTTTTATGCCGCCAAGTTCTGTTTCATTGGAATTCATAATCTCGAATTTCCAGCCCCTGTTTTCCGCAAAACGGGAGTACATACGGTAAAGGTCTGCCGCAAAAAGCGCCGCTTCTTCGCCTCCGGTTCCCGCCCTTATTTCCATGATTATATTTTTTTCATCAAGGGGATCTTTTGGAATTAGCAGAAATTTGAGCTTTTCATTTTCAGAGACGAGCCTGGTTTCCAGCTCCTTGAGTTCTTCACGAGCCAGTTCCCGCATTTGAGGGTCTTTTTCTTCATGAACAAGGGTTTTGGTCTCATTAACCTGCTTTTCCAGCAGCTCAATACCTTCATGCGACTGGGCAATTTCGCTAAGATGCGAATGTTCTTTCATTACAGCGCGATAACGGTTTTGATCCTTTACCAGCTGCGGATCCTGAATTAAAAGATTTAACTCGTTATATCGTTTTAACAGGGAATTTAACCGTTCATTTTGCATGGTTTAATTGTAGCAAAAATGCATTATAGAGGCAAGTTCCAAATTGCTCACTTGTAAATAACAAGTTTAACCTTTATAATGTTATTATATAATTTTGTTAATTAAGGTGAGAAAAACAATGAGATTATCAAAAAAAAATACATTCAATATTAAAGGCGTTTTACTTCTAATATTATTATTTGCTTTTATAAACGGACTATACGCCCAAACAGATTTTCCGGCAGGTGATTTCTGGTCGCTTGATATTGGAACGGGAATGAGTGATATCCTTGTAGAAGGAACATCATATCAATTAATCGTGGATCCAAAACTTTGGCTGTCACCGGCATTAATGGTCGGCAGCAAAGTGGGTATAAATTTCAGCACCGATCAAATACTCACGCTGGAAGGCCAGGTATATCTGCGCTGGAATTTCCTGAAGCTTGGGCGAAACGAAGACAGAAAAATCAATTTATTTGTTCAGGGGGGGCTGGGTTTACTTGCAGCATACAGGGGAGACAGCAACCCGTTCGATAATCCAAAATTAACCCGCGGTTCCGTACTGGCAGATGCCGCATTCGGTGTCACAATACCTCTTACATCCAGATGGCATATTGAACCGCTGGTACGCGGCGGATATCCTCATATCTTTGGATTTTCCGTAACAGCCGGGTACAAATTCCCGCTGCCGCAAAAAACAAGATTCACAACCGAATACGAATACGAATATAAATATGAATATATCGAAGTTGTAAAAACTCTTCCTCCCAGTGAAATTATCAAACTAATAAAAATTTCTTCCATTGAGTTTGTTTTATTTGGACCTGATATAGGAAGTTATAATGTAGGAATTGATCGTGATGCCCGCGAATTAAATCAGCTCGTTCTTAATTCTGTCGCAAAAGAACTTAGGGAAAATCCAGAGTACCGCGTAAGGATAGAAGGACATGCCAATCCCTTTACCATAAACCGCAGCGAAGCGGATGATCTAATGGCGCTTAGCATGATGCGCGCAAACACAGTTGCACAGGAGCTAAGATCAAGGGGTGTAAGCGATGATCAAATCGTTGTTGTGGGTTTCGGCGGAACAAGAACTGCAACCAGCGACTGGGATGTCAGGAACAGAAACCGCCGTGTAGAAATGATGATAATTCAGCTTGATTCAAATTAGGAGGAACACATGAAAAAAATAATATGTATTTTAATAATTCTTGCTTTTGCGATCCCGCTTGCCTTTGCTTCCGGCAGCAAGGATAAAAAACCATCGGGTAAAATAACAATCTACACATCCATGTACGAGTATGTTACAGAAGCCGTAAAAGCCGATCTGCAAAAACGGTTTCCCGGATGCACAATAGAATTTGTCTACGGCGGAACAGGCGTTCTTCAGGCAAGAATTGCATCAGAGCAGGCATCCGGCAGACTTGGCTGCGACATATTGATGGTAGCGGAACCTGCCTATTCTCTGGAACTCAAAGAAAAAGGAATGCTGCACCCCTTTATTTCCAGCGAAAGATCCAGCCTTGCTTTTGATTACGATCCGGAAGGCTGCTGGTATCCTGTCAGAATAAGCAACATGGTACTTGCATTCAATCCGGCAAGAAACGCGAGAAACACCGTCCCAAATTCTTTTTATGATTTTGCACATAATACCGGCGCAAGAGGCGCTATTTCAATGAGAAATCCCCTTGTTTCCGGAACAACAATGGCAACAGTCACCGCGCTAAGAGATAAATACGGCCATGGATACTTTGATGCACTCGGCAGCCAGAGGGTAAAGATAGATTACGGCTCCGATGAAACCCTGTCAAAACTGGAATCGGGAGAATGCAGAGTTGCAATGATCCTGGAAGAGTCAATTCTTAGAATACGTCAGGTGAACAATTCCAGGCTGGAAATAATTTATCCTACAGACGGCGTTGTAGTAATTCCGTCTACAATAATGATTATCAACAACAAATGGAGCGCAAACAAGAATACTTCTGCGGCAGAAGCAATAACAAACTGGTTTCTTGGCGAAGAAGGACAGAACGCTATCGTAAACGGATGGATGCATTCTGTAAGAGCAGATTTCCCAAGAATTCCCAATGGCTCAATTCCCACAGAAGAAATTCTTGCAAACAGCATTCCGGTAATCTGGGATAATATATTCAGGCAAAAAGAAGATATTCGCAGCAGATTCGAAACAGGGATTCTATCTTCCGGCAGATAGTTTAGTGCCAGCCCAAAGTCAGATTTTCTCTATCCAGGCGTTCATCAATATTATGAATAAACTGAAGCGCATACTGCTGAATGCCGTCAAAATAATTATCTATAAACCCGGTAAGTTCCTTGCCGACATAGCGGTAATGCCAGCTTTCCCACATATAACCTGTTACGTCTTCATAACCGTCAGGGTATGAAAGAGACCATCCAAAGCGGGAAGCATTATTGGCAAGCCAGATACCTTCAGGGGTCTTCGCAAAAGCATTTTCCAGGGAATTAAAATCAGCGGCTAACCCAAGCTGGTGCTGACTGTAACCGGGACGTGCAGACTCCCTGTCCGCTTCCTTTTGACCCATCGTTATTACATTGTAAGTATAAACTCTCCCCTGATATAAATGCGATCTGTAAGCCGATAAAACCGTTAATGTTAACCTTTCGCTTCTTGCAGCATCCTGCATTTCCTGCAGTGAATTGTAAGCGGCTCTGCGAAGCATACGGTTGGAAACAACCCCGTAAGAACCGCTCCTTAAATCAACAAGATCATAGGGTTCATAACCGCTGCCAAGAGAATTTTTTTTATCTACAAGTTTCCATAAAAAAGGATCTTTTTGAAGAATCGTAAAGAGCTCAAAAATAAAATCCGGGCTTTCAGCCATATTTTCCTGAATATTGCCTGATATATGCTCAGGCAGCTGCGAATTGGATAAAACATCCAAAATATGAACCGTTATTAAATCTACATATGAAGATTCATTTATTTCCTGCGGGGGTATATCCTGAACCGATTTTCTGCAGGCAAAAATTAAAACCAGCATCCCGGCAGCAAAAACAAGCATTATGGCCCCAGCTTTAGACCGCCGTTTTTTGCTCATTTTTCCTCCTTAAACATCTATACAATATCACACAATAAATCACAATAATAGTGTCATTAAAACGATTCTTTTGATATAATATTCAGTAATGGGATTTTGGGGGAAAATAATACAATCTATTCAGGAATTTCTTCAGAAATTAACCGCTGTACAAAAGCAGCGGCTCATCCTTGTCTGCACTGCGGTTTTTGCCCTGCTATTAACATTATCTGTTATAATTTCAATTACAGGCAAAGACAGTACAGCAGAACAGACGGAACCCGAAAGAACAATGATTAATTTGCCGATACCGGCAGGCGAGCTGTTTATACCCGAAGAACCGGATTTCCTTCCGCAAGTGCTTCTGCAGCGGGAAAGAAGAACAAGCTGGACAGATGAAGATGCCGCCGAACATTGGCAGGATCCGTTAAAATCCGGCGAAGAACAATGGCGGGAAAAAATAGAAGCCGAAATTGATAAATTTTTGGAGCGTGTCCCATGATCAAGAAGATTATAACATTAACCTTTATAACAATGTTTGTTTTTTCCTGTGCAACAGCAAACAATGAACAGCCAATAACAAGCGAAGAAGAAATAATTAAAGAAATCGAAGAGATTGAAGCAATCGAAGTAATCGAAGAAATTATACCGGAAGAATGGGTATCCCCCCTGGGAGAAGCGGAAGCAGATGAATATTTGACAGAAATTGCTGTAGAGCCGGTCTTTCCGGAGTCAATTCCCCAGGAACAGCCGGAACAGGTTCCCCAGACACAACCGGTACAACAGGAGCAGGTTACTCAGGAGCAGGAACGTCAGACACAACCGGTGCGTCCTCAGGAACCGGTTGCCAGAGAACAGCAGGAACGTCAAACACAACCACGTCCTCAGGAGCCGGTTGCCCGGGAACAGCAGGAACGTCAAACACAACCTGTGCATCCTCAGGAGCCGGTTGCCCGGGAGCAAGAGCCGGTTATCCAGGAGCAAGCTGCTCAGGAGCAGGAACAGCAGCAAACAGAACAGCAATTCCGTCACCTGCCAACTGCACCTGCAGTCAGACACGAACCGCAAAACGATGAAGTTGTTTTTTCACGAACAGTAAGCGTCACGGTGGGGCAAATACTGGAAATCCCGTTCCGCGGAAACGGCTGGGTATTTTTGGGAGAACTGGCTTCCCGGCGCGGCATAGCCTATAATTCCCGCCGCAATGATCCTCAGGGATTAAGTTTTATTTTTAACATAGAAGAAGCCGGAACCTATGCACTAAAATTCTTCCGTGAAGATTTTACAAGAGGCTACATTCTCAATGACTATGTTCAGGTAATCGCAGGCGAAGCGCCGGCAGCCGGCACCGGCTGGTTTAATCCGCCCTACGATCGCGGCAGAGTAATAGCACAGCCCCGCTGGCCGTCCGCAGCCGAAGAAGCAGAAATCCAAAGAGGAGGATCATCAACGCCTGCCCAGGAATCGTCAGCGCAGAGAACAACACCTGAAGAGGAATCATCGGCAGCGCAGAGGACAACTCCCGCTCAGGAATCATCGGCAGCGCAGAGGACGACACCTGCCCAGGAATCAGCAGCGCAGAGGACGCAGGAAACTGCCCGCGAAGAACCGTCTGTTTCACCTGACTTATTGCTGCAGAGAGCCAAACAAACATTTGATGACGGAAACACCGCAGCCGCCATTTCATTACTCGATCAATACATGACGCATTTCCCCGGCGGCAGCGACGAAGTTTATTGGCTGTACGGACAGTTCTACGAAGCCAACACTCCAAGCAGAAACATTCTTCTTTCTCTGGAATACTACCGCCGCTTGGCAAACGAGTTCCCCCAAAGCAGCCGTTTAACTGATGCGCGAAGACGGATTGCTTATTTGGAAAGGTTTTATATTAATATTCAGTAGGCCAGAAATGTATGCCTAAAGATTTTACTTGGGGTCCTGTCAGCGGCCATTAAGCGCCGTGCGCTTCGCACACGACACTTAATGCCCCTGACACCCCTCAAGTATGTTATTGGACATACATTTCTGAAACCGGTGGGTGGGCAACCTTGCCGTAGTCAGATAGAAACTAATATTCATTGATAACTTTTTTTGTGTATTCAAAAATTCTATTTGTTATTTCTTTTTTTTGTGTTGGTGTTAGTGTCCGGTTGTTTACAGAAGAAGTATTTTGGAATAGATAATAGGATTCAATTTCAAATGCAGCCGCTATTCTTTCAATCATTTCGGGAGAAGGGAATTTCTTTCCTACTTCAATTTCTGCAATATATGCCTGTGAAGATTCACACATTTCTGCCAGTTTTGCCTGTGAAATTTTACGCGATTTTCGTAAATCCTTCAAATTTATAATAAAAAGTTCCTGAAAAGTCATCCATTTTACCTGCTTTTGCCATATTTTTGTTCAATTTATATGCTAATGGACTATTAAACCAGTTGACAACCTGCGTACAGCAAGTTATATTAAGTATTATAGTCAAACAGCTAGTTAAAGTCTGTATTGATATTACAAACAGGAGGTTTTTCAATGAAAAACACAATTAAACTTTTAGAGATTATTACATTGGCAGTAATAATCGGGCTTTCTTTTACCGCCTGCGATGAAGACGGCAATGGCGATGGTGACGGCATTGCATCTGGTATGGACACGCTGAATCTTTCTGGTAAGGTATATTTGCAGACCTATAACGATTCCGACTACAGTGTTTCCTACAGCAATTACAACGGCGACAATCTAACTATTGACGATGGTGGTATTGGCGGAAGCGGAACGGTTACTAACGGGAATCTCAGTTATTCAGTCGGGATACCGTCTGTTTTGTACGCATTTGATCAGGAAGATGTTGAATATTTGCTTGATGGTTATTATCAAATAATCTTGAGTACACCAGTATTACAAGGTTATACTCTTTTTAATTTGCGTATAGAAAATTCTGGAGGATATATATATAAGGGTTCTTCAGGGAGAAGTATAAATAATAATTCTTCTACAGGTACATTTGAGGAAGTTTTCTATGTGTATGTTGATGATGATATTACAATAACAGGAATTGGTGGGACATTTGACCCACAAACTGAGATAAATGGTGGAACAACCTACACCTATATTTCTATTGCAAACAACTTTTCTCTTTCATTAAAAACAGGTTGGAATGCCATTTATCAAAAAATTGAACGGTTAGACGTAATAACAGAAGGGTCATTTGAAAATCCTACAAGCATAACAAGTACCGAAACTAGAACCTTCTCTTTGAGAAATCCTTCTCTCAGATGGTTATTGCAAAATTATATGTCGCAGTCAATTAATATTACTGACACGGTATTGGATAAAAGAGAAATGACCGGGTTTCAAACACGGCGGCAAATGATGTCAAACAGGCTGCAGTCAGCGAAAAATTAAAAAATGATGTAAAAAGGTAGCAGCTACCACTTCCAAAAATGGTAGCTGCTACCTTTTTGCTTGATATTCTTCAATTATTTTCATGGCGTCTTCTTTTATTTCCGGGTCGATGAATAATAAGTATTCTTCGGTATTTGTGTCTATATCGGTGACGGTAAAAACGTCGTCGCATTTAAAACCGCTTTTATTTAATAACCGGCATACTTCAAATGCTTCGTCGTAATCATTTGATTTATAAATACAGTCGTTAAAAAATGTTTCTATATCAAAGTTTTCAAATAATTGCTGAACATTGTCTTCATGTTTTTCGTCAATATATATCTCAAAAACCTGAGCATCATTTAATTCTTCGTTAAAATCTTCGATTGATATATCTAATTCATCATTTCTTCCGCTCCTTCCGGAACGCATTGCCATATAAAAACCAAGTTTTATACTTGTTACCGGGATGTTGTTTTTTATTAGATAATCTCTAATCGCGATAACTCTGTACTTTTTAGGCGAATAATAAACAATTATTTCCATGTATAGTTTATATAATGTTTTTTAATAAATGTCAACGCGGCTTTTATACATACTTATCAGCCAACACTTTAAATCTATCCTGTGATGCCTTATACCCCTTTTCTTTTTTGCCAAACAGTAAATCAAACTCCGGCAATTCATCTGCATTTATTTCATAGGCTTTTCCTTCGTCGAATATTCCTTTTATGCCGTTTAATGCATCGGGATATAATTCCAAAACAAGGAGCGCCGCAGGAAATTTACCTTCTTTATTTGTAATATTATATTTTTTAGATTCAAAGAAGCCGAATTTTTTGTAGTATTCAGGATCCCCGTAAATTATTATCGCTTTGTATCCCATTGTTCTGGATATATTAATAGTATGAATTATTAGTTTTTTACCTATGCCTTTTTTTTGATACTCCGGCAGTACGCTCACAGGTCCAAATGTCAGCATATCATGTTCTTTATCATCGTCTTTAACTGTTGTTTTAACATAAACAATATTTCCAACAATTAAATTTTCGTGAATTGCAACAAAATCCAATTCTTTAACAAATTCTTTGGCTTTTCTTAAATTGTGTATCAGCAAATGTTCATCGCATCCGGGAAAATGTTCGTTCCAGAATGCTTCCCTTGTTAAATCTTCGACATTTCTGTAATCTTTTTCTTCTTCCAGCCGCAGTATAACATTTTCCAAAAGGTTATCTTCATACTCATGATCAAACCAATGTTCATAAGTATATTGTCCGAATTTTTTACCGCCGAATACCCAAGCCATAAATAATATTATTCTTTAGGTTCCAAAACAAGGTCGCCTTTAATTAAGATTATTCCATTGTTATATTCTGCGGTTGTTTTGCCGGTGTAATGAAAATCGGTTGAAGCAAGGCTGCTTGTGTTCATGTTGGGGATAACTTTTTCCCAATCAATACTGGCTCTGTTCGAAGCATCAGCACCGTCTTTAAGAAATTCGGGTTTAACGCGAATTATTCCGGGAGCAGCTCTGTCGCAGGTAGTAAGCGTTGCGCTGCAGCTGGAAAGATCGATCTTGCCGTTTTCATCTGTCCAAAGCATGTGCGATGTTGCATGGTGTGTCCAGAAGAATGTGAGTTTTTTACCGTCCTTTTCAACGCGAAGATCTTCATCAATCACATAGCTCCAGGGAGAAACCGCAAACAGTAAAAGCCCGCGAAGCGACCCGGGAAAAACACTTCTGCCATGAATATCATTTCTTGCCCTATTAAACTCAAATGTTGATAAAAATACGCTTGCGCCTGTTTGCATGTCAACAAGCCCCTGAGGAACCGTTGTTCTTGCAGGATCAAGAGTGTCCTTTACAACTCTTTTTTCCCTTGCTCCATTGGCACCTGTTCTTTCCAGTGTCCAGGCGAAGTAATTATTTGCCGGATCATCTTCAAGCAAATTAAACCTGAACTCAAAAGAAAGCGTTTGCAGGTCAGTTGAGGCACCTTCCGGCTTCCCTTTATTAAAACATGCAGTTAAAACCAATAACAAAATTAAAACCAATATAATTCCTTTTTTCATGCTTTCGCTCCTTTATCGTGGTAGTTTATCTTATCATTTTTTTGTTCATTTAGCAAGAAAAATAGAAAACTGGCAGCAACTACCATTTTTATGGGCGCTTAATGGCCGCCGACAGGACCCCAAGCAAAATCTTTAGGCATACATTTCTGGGCTACCTATCCCTATACCTGCGTGTTTTCTGCATTTCTGCTTCCGCAGCCTGATCCCCGTCTGCGTAACCTCTTCTTATTTCTGTCCACAGCTGCTGACTGTTTGTAGTTGAGTAATTGGGAGTTGTCGATGGCAGTACGGAGCTGCCTGAAGCTGAAGAGCCTGTTGAAGAACCCGTTGAAGCCGGAGCTGAGGTTGACCTTTGGCTTGCTGCCGGAGTTGATTCTGTTCCGGCTATTATCTGCGCCGCATTAATAATGGGAGCAAGAAGCGAGTGAGCCTTTTCGTTAGTTGTAAAAATCACAACTGCTATTATCATTACAATTATCCCGATAATTCTCATTTTTTTCTTATCTTTTAAAATATTCTTTATATTCATATTTTCTCCTTATAACATTATATTATAGATAATAAAAAAATTCAATGATTATAGCCGCAGGCGAAGGTTCCCCTCCTGGTACGCAGCGCTTCGAAGCTGCTTCACATTGGCGTCTTTTAGGTAATCGTCAAACGGCATCATGCGATCGATAAGACCGCCGGGATTTTTTTCCTGAGGTAAAATTTCTATTATTCGGTTTGCGATAGAATTGATAAATTCGTGATCGTGCGAATTAAAAAGTATCACGCCGGGAAAGGCAATAAGACCGTCATTAAGAGCTGTGATGGCTTCCAGGTCTAAATGGTTGGTCGGTTCGTCCAGGATTAAAACATTGGCGCCGGAGAGCATCATCATGGAAAGCATGCAGCGCACTTTTTCGCCGCCGCTTAAAACCCGCACAGGTTTAAGAGCTTCTTCGCCGGAAAAAAGCATCCGCCCCAAAAAACTGCGCACATAGGTTTCATCCTGATCCTGCGAATATTGCCTTAACCAGTCGGTAATAGATAAATCGGAATCAAAAAAAGATGAGTTTTCTTTTGGAAAGTAGGAAACCGATGTTGTTTGCCCCCAGGAGTAATCGCCGTTTTCCGCAGGTTTTACGCCTGCAATAATGTCAAATAACGCGGTCTTAGAAGAATGTTCCAGCCCCACAAAAGATATCTTATCGCCCTTGTTCACTGTCAGCGAAAAATCTTTTAAAAGCGCTTTGTTTTCAAATGAAAAATTCAGGTTTTCTGCATGAAGCACATTATTGCCGATTTCGCGATCCGGTTTAAAACCGACATAGGGAAACTTTCGGCTTGTTACAGGCACATTATCAAGGTTGAGTTTTTCCAGCACTTTTTTACGGCTAGTTGCCTGCCGGCTCTTGCTTGCGTTAGACGAAAACCGCTGAATAAATTCTTTCAGTTCCCTTGCTTTATCTTCCATCTTTTTTAACTGATCCCGCGCCTGCCTTTGGAGAATCTGGCTCATCTGATACCAGAAATCATAGTTGCCGGAATAAGGAGTAATTTTGCCGTAGTCGATATCGCAGACATTTGTGCAAACAGCATTTAAAAAGTGACGGTCGTGAGATACGACAATTACCGTATTTGGAAATTCAATTAAAAAATCTTCCAGCCATGAAATCGATTCAAGATCCAAACCGTTGGTTGGTTCGTCCAATAGCAAAATGTCAGGATTGCCGAAAAGAGCCTGCGCCAAAAGCACACGCACTTTTTTTGATTCATCCAGTTCTGCCATCAGGCGTTCATGATCAGCTTCATCAAGACCTAGACCGGAAAGAAGCTGACCTGCCTGCGCTTCGGCTTCCCAGCCGCCCAGCTCTGCAAAGTCCGCCTCAAGCTCACTTGCGCGAAGACCATCCTCTTCTGTAAAATCTTCTTTTGCATAAATTGCTTCGCGTTCTTTTTGCACTGCGTAAAGTTTCTGGTAACCCATAACAACTGTTTCCAGCGCGGTATATTCCTCGAATGCAAAGTGATCCTGCTTAAGAACAGCAATACGCTGATTTTTCCCGATACTTACATCACCTTTGTCATGTTCTATTTCGCCGGAAAGTATTTTTAAAAAAGTAGACTTCCCCGCTCCGTTTGCGCCGATTATCCCGTAACAGTTACCGGGCGTGAACTTTAAATTAACATCTTTAAAGAGCGTCCGCTCTCCGAAGATTAGGCTTAAATCTGTAACTGTAATCATTTTTTTCTGAATAGTCCTATAAGTTTAGAAAAGAATCCTCCGGCAGTACCGGCATTCCTGGGTGATACTTCCTGCTTTACTTCAGCCAAAGGTATTTCTTCATGTTTTTTGGTTTCACTGACGGCGGCAGGCTTTCCTGTCCTGGCATATTTCTTTTTATAAAGAGCCATCCGCTCTTCCATGGATAGCTGTGACAAATACTTGTCTGACAAGTCCTTGTCTGCGGCAACAATTTGAACTTTCCCCGGAGCTGTACCCCAAGTCTCTTTCCGTTTTCCACGCGCATCATTGCGCACGTCTTGACGCACGTCTTGACGTACGTCTCTTCGAGAATCTTTCCTGATATTATTTCTCGGCGGCTCGGCATCCCGGCGAGGAGGTTTTCCTTTCGGCTTTGCACCGCGCCTGTCGTCTTTTTGTCTGCCTTCATAATAATCGGTCTGTATATACTGATGCGCGCTTTTATCTTCTGCATAAAGTTCCTGCCCCGCCATTTCCGACGGCACCTTTTTGCCGATATAGCGCTCAATGGCGGGCAGCTCGTATACATCCTGCTCACTTGCAAGAGTTACCGCTTTTCCTGTTTTTCCCGCGCGCGCCGTCCTGCCGATACGGTGAACATAATTTTCTGCCTCTGTAGGCACATCGTAATTAATTACCATTGAAAGACTTTCAATATCAAGACCGCGCGCCGCAACATCGGTAGCGACAAGCGTTTTAATTTTTCCGGCTTTAACATTATTTATCACCTTAAGCCGTTTTACCTGCGGCAAATCGCCGATTATAAACTCGCAAGGGATTCCGTTCAGGCGTAAACGCTTTGCAATAATTTCGGTATGTTTTTTGGTATTGCAGAAAACAATCATGCTTTCCGGTTTTTCGCGTTCGATAATACCAAGCAAAAGCGGCATCTTTTCTTCGGAAGGAACATGATAAAGAATCTGGGTAATTTCTTCTACTGTAACAATTTCAGGTTTAATCTCAATCTCAATGGGCGATTTAGTATATTCCCAGGCAAGATTTTTAACCCATGCATTCAATGTCGCGCTGAACAGCATAGTCTGGCGGCGATCAACCGCAGGCACTACTTTGATAAGTTTGCGTAAATCGGGATAAAAACCCATATCAAACATACGATCAGCCTCATCAAGAACCAGAAACGAAATATCCATCAAATTCATTTTCCCGGATTTATTCAGATCTAGAACACGTCCGGGTGTTCCCACCAGAATTTGCGCGTTATCCCTTAATAATTTTTCCTGCTGGGCATAACCCACGCCGCCGTAAAATGCGCCGGTTTTAAAAGGCAGATATTTACCCAGCATTTTCGCTTCTTCTTCTATTTGTACAGCCAGCTCCCTTGTCGGAGCCATTATAAGGGCTTTGCGCTTAAACAGGGGATCTTCTGTCAGCATCCGCTGAAAAATAACGATTAAAAAAGCAGCCGTTTTTCCCGTCCCCGTCTGAGATTGCACATAGAGGTCGCTTGCCGGTCTGCTCCCGCCGAACGTATTAGACAACACCTGTTCCTGAACAGGCATACATGTGATATATCCGGCTTCATCTATGCCTCTTTGTAAATCCTGGTGTAGGTTGAAGTTTTTAAATTCCATAAATAGTTAAGGTAATTTTAACGTTTTTTTAAACATTTGAATAGGTGTTTTCGCCGGAGAAACACCCGATAGCACATTGACTTACTTCCCAAAATATCGCAACATTATCATATAAATACTAATCAGGAGGAATATTATGAGTATTATTGAATATGTGGAAGCTCGTGAAATAATCGATTCACGGGGAAATCCCACCGTAGAAGTCGATGTTTATCTTGAAGACGGCTCCATGGGACGCGCGGCAGTTCCATCCGGTGCATCTACCGGCGCTTATGAAGCGGTTGAACTGCGGGACGGCGACAAAGATCGCTATCTGGGCAAGGGCGTATTAAAAGCTATCGATAATGTAAACAACATAATTGCGCCGGAAATAATGGGGCTGGATGCTCTGGAACAGGTTGATATTGACAGAACCATGATTGAACTTGACGGCACAGAGAACAAAAGCAAGCTTGGCGCAAACGCAATTTTGGGCGTATCTATGGCTACAGCCCGCGCGGCGGCTGATTTCCTGTGTATCCCGCTGTATAAATATCTTGGTTCGTTCCATTCCAATCTTTTACCTGTTCCCATGGCAAATATCATCAATGGAGGCAAGCACGCTGACAATAAAATTGACTTCCAGGAATTTATGGTAATGCCCGTAGGAGCAGAGTCCTTAAGGGAAGCTGTCCGCTGGACCGCTGAAGTTTTCCATTGCCTTAAAAAACTGCTTCATGATGCCGGAAAAAGCACTGCGGTAGGAGATGAAGGCGGTTTTGCGCCGGATATCGGCAATGACGAATCACTTGACTATATCATGAAAGCTATCGAAAAAGCCGGATACAAACCCGGTGAGCAAATGGCGATTGCCCTTGACTGCGCAAGCTCGGAGCTTTTTGACGAAGGCGGCAAGAAAGGTTATAAATTCTGGAAATCCAACCCCGGCAAATTATTCAGCGCAGATGAAATGATCGAAATATTTACCAAGTGGGTAGCGAAGTATCCTATTATTTCAATAGAAGACGCGCTGGATCAGGATGACTGGGATGGTTATGTAAAATTAACCAAAGCACTCGGTTCAAAAATACAGCTTGTCGGCGACGATTTCTTTGTCACCAATACCAAGTTCCTGGAAAAAGGCATTAAGATGGGCGCCTGTAATTCAATTTTGGTTAAAGTAAACCAAATCGGCACACTTACAGAAACCTACGAAGCGGTAGAGATGGCAAAAAAAGCCGGCTACACTGCGATTATTTCGCACCGCTCAGGTGAGACAGAAGATGCTTTCATTGCAGACCTTGTTGTTGCTCTTGAAACCGGACAGATCAAAACAGGTTCCATGAGCCGTTCAGATCGCACAGCGAAATACAACCAGTTAATGAGGATCGAAGACGAACTTCAGGGCATCAGCCAGTACGCAGGCCGCAAAGCTTTTTATAACATCAAGGGCTAGTTGGGTAAGACCTCTCGCAGAGACGCAGAGGCGCAGAGATCGCAGAGAAGAATAAAGAGAGAATTATTATCTCCTTGTTCTCTGCGTTTTTGCGTCTCTGCGCAAAAAAAATAATATAATATTATGTCAGAACAAAGTGTAGTGCCTATTGATCAAATTTTACCCAACAAGCTGCCGCTTGTGGCTCTTTTGGGGAGACCTATCTTTCCGGGAATTTTTACGCCCATCATGATCGGCAACCCTACTGATGTAAAAGTTGTAGAAGACGCCAATTCCGGCAACGGACTTATCGGGCTTGTGATGATGTTAAATGAAACCGATGCTCCGTCTATCTCAGATTTATATACGATAGGTACAGCCGCCAAAATTGTAAAAAAAATAAATTTGCCGGACGGCGGCGTTAATATTTTTATTTCTACGCTTAAACGGTTTAAGATAAAGAAAACCCTTCATTCGTCCAATCCCATTGTTGCCGCAGTTGAATACCTTGACGAAGAAGAAGACAATACAAGCGAAGTTAAAGCGCTTACACGCGCATTGATTTCTGAAATGAAGCAAATCAGCGAAAACAACCCGCTGTTTTCCGAAGAAATGCGCCTTAATATGATCAATATCGATCATCCCGGAAAAATCGCAGACTTTATCGCCAGCATTCTTAACATTGACAAGGCAGAACAGCAAAAAATACTGGAAATATTAAATGTACGAAAACGCATGGAACAGGTGCTTGTTTTTATAAAAAAAGAACAGGAACTCCTGCGCATTCAGAAAAAAATTCAAAAAGAAATAAACGAAAAAATAGAAAAATCCCAGCGCGATTACTTCTTAAAAGAAGAACTTAAAGCCATTAAAACAGAACTTGGAATGACAACCGATGCCAAAAGTTCAGACTATCAGCGCTTAAAAGAAAAATTTGACGCTTTTAATTTTGAAGGCGAAGTAAAGGAAACAGTGGAACAAGAGCTGGAAAAGTTTCAGCTAATGGAGCCTAATTCGGCGGAATTTACAGTTACGCGCAATTATCTTGACGTTATTGCCGCTCTTCCATGGAATAATCCTCCTGCGGAAAACTTTGAATTAAAAAACGCGCGGGCTATTCTGGAAGCCGATCATTACGGGCTAAAAGATGTAAAAGAGCGTATTATAGAATACCTGGCTGTCAGAAAACTGCGTACTGCGCAGCAGAGTGCTGCGCAGCAAAGCAGCGGTGTACAGCAGGGTGCTGTGCAGCAGAGCGCGGGTTCTATTGTCTGCCTTGTGGGACCGCCCGGAGTAGGAAAAACCTCTGTTGGCAAATCTATAGCGCGCGCTCTTGGCAAGCAATTTTTCCGTTTTTCTGTCGGCGGCATGAGAGACGAAGCGGAAATAAAAGGGCACAGGCGCACTTATATCGGCGCATTACCGGGCAAAATAATACAGGGGCTTAAAATCGTTAAAACCAAAGACCCCGTCTTTATGATCGACGAAATCGATAAAATGAGTTCCAGTTATCACGGAGATCCTGCAAGCGCTCTGCTTGAAGTGCTTGACCCCGAGCAAAACAACGCATTCCGCGACCATTACCTGGATTTACCATTTGATATTTCCAATGTTTTTTTTATTGTTACAGCAAACACAATGGATACTATTCCGCCGCCGCTTTTGGATCGTATGGAAATAATCCAATTGCCCGGATACATTGATACGGAAAAACTGGAAATTGCAAAACGTTATCTTGTTCCAAAAAGCATAGAAAAAAACGGGCTAAAAAAGAATCAAATAAAATATACAAAAGAAAGCCTTTTGTTTATAGCAAATTCCTATGCACGCGAAGCGGGAGTGCGTAATTTTGAAAAAAACCTTGACAAGATTCACCGCAAGCTGGCAAAACAAATTGTGGAAGAAGAAGAAAAAATCAATGAAACAGGGCAAGCTAAATCTTTTCATTTTAATATCGATAGAAAATTTGTAGAAAAACAGCTTGGCAAACCTTTATTCCGCGAAGACGATATTAAAACAGCGGATAAACCGGGAATGTCTGTAGGTTTAGCCTGGACAAGCATGGGAGGCGACACTCTTGTAATTGAAGCAACATCCATCCCCGGCGAAGAAGGACTTACCCTCACCGGCAAAATGGGCGACACAATGAAAGAAAGCGCCATAATAGCCATGACAGTCGCGCGCAAACTTGCTGTTGAACACTACGGAGTTAAACGCGAATGGTTTGAAAAAAACCACATTCATCTGCATATCCCGGAAGGCGCTACCCCAAAAGACGGTCCCTCTGCCGGCATTACAATGGCAACAGCGCTTCTTTCCCTTATGCGCGGAAAAATCATCACGCCAAAACTGGCAATGACAGGAGAGTTATCCCTGACCGGTTTAATTTTGGGCATAGGCGGCCTTAAGGAAAAAACAATCGCAGCCCGGCGCAATAAATCAAAGCATATTATTTTCCCTAAACAAAACGAACGCGATTTGGATGAAATACCGGATCATGTAAAAAAAGGAATAGAGTTCCACGCGGTAGAAAGATTCGAAGAAGTGCTGAAACTGGCGCTTCCGGTTTAAATTTAATCTCAGGTAAAAAACATTTACGCGACCGGGTCATCTTCATCCAGCTCAAGCACTTTTTTAAAATACGATGCTGCTTCATTTTCATAACCGGTTTTAAGAGCAAGCACCCCCAGATTGGAAATTATTGTTACATTTTCTGGGTCATCCTTAATAGCAATTTCAAGTTCCTGTTTTGCACCGGCATAATCTGCCATTTCCATCTTGCAAATAGCAAGCTCATTTCTTGTGTTGCTGTAATCGCCGCCGAGTTCGATAGCTTTTTTTAAAGCAGCCAAAGCATCCTGCCATCTGCCAAGCAGCCGAAGAGCCCAGCCCAAAATGAACCAGCCGTTCCAGGAGCCGGGGTAATCTTCAAGAAAATCACGGATACTGGCAAGACCTTCTTCTGCCTTGCCGTCTCTTACAAATTTATATGCATTCAAATAACTTTCTTCTGCAAGACCCATATCTTTCATTTCATTTAATTTGGTAATAATATCCGGCCGCAAAAAAAGCACAAAGGCGCTGTAATAATCTATCCATTCCTGTTTTGCCTGACGTTCTTCAATAGCGCGTAACATTCCGGCAAGTATCATATCCATTGTAAGATCTGCAAAATCAATCTCTCCGGAAATTTCTACAGGGATCGGGATATCGGAATTAATTAAAAAAACATCATCATCTCTGAGGGAGCCCCCTTTTAATTGTTTGGGAAAATTTGGGGGAACTTTTAAAAAAACAAGGGAACTTTTCATTATTTATTGGGAACCCGCTGAATCTCCTGCCCTTCTTCCAAAGCGCCGCGGAAATCAGCGCGCGTTGACGCAATCATTTCATTCAGACGAATTTTAAAAGCCATGGGAACTGCCGTTTCATCAAAATTAAGGCCCAAAGCAACCATTTCTTTTTTTCCTTCAACGGCTTCGGCACGGACAAAACTTCCTTTTAAAGAAAAAGCTTCCCTTGGGTCGTTAAAATCAATTCGTATTGAAGCTTCTTTATCAAGCAGAAATTTTGCAACACCCATCATAATTATTTTGGAGCCGGAAAAGGATATATCCCTTAATATACAGCGGCGCGGAAGCCCCTGAATAAAGACAGCCGTTTCAGTTGACATGATATTCAATTTGCGCATATTATCCTGAGTTAACGGAATGCGGACATCCTTGCGTTTTGCAGAGTTTACATTTGCGTCCAGAACACGTCCCATAATTTCTATAAAATCATCCGGCGGCCTGTTGGAAAACTGAAGCGTAAACATATTTACATCCTGAGAATTTCCATAGGGAACACTGGCAAGAACACGGGCTGCAACAAAAAATGTGACGGTATTTGTCTCTCCGGAAGGCCTAAAACAAAAACGAAGGTTTATAAAGTTATTGGTTGCCTGAAGTTTTCCAAGCAAACCGGTTTTTACATTTGCGACTATCTTTGCATTTTCAAAAGATGCGGAATAAACAACACAAGGCCAAAAATCATTTCCGCACTTTATATGAATTTGCTGAGTCAAAAGCCCCGTAACCTGTATTATTTCTTTGGTAAAAGTTACAGATATATCCTTAAAGCGTTCATAATAAGATGATATTTTTTGGCTGGTAAGTAATCCCATGCTTTATAATTATAGACAAAAAACAATAATTTTGTCAATTACATAGAAACAGCCTACCCGGCTGTAGCATCAGTTTTTGGAGCTTCTGCAGATTTTACAACAGGAAGGCTTTTTTTGCCGTTTTTAACTGCAGCCTTACAAACTTTGCATATCTTAAATTTCTGCCCCTCGGCTTCCTGCTCGTAAAGAATTTTAACACTATTTCTTTTACAAACCGGACATTCGCCGCGGCCATGAGCAAATTGATCCCGAATTCCCTTGCCTCTGTGGTTTTTTGACATCTATTTCCCCTTATCGCCTTTGCCGGCAGACTTTTCTTCTTTCTTTTTTGCCTTCTTTTTATCATCACCGGTATCAAGTTTATAATCTACCAGTTCCAAAATAACGATTTCTGCCGCATCTCCCTTGCGTTCACCAAGTTTAATAATACGGGTATAACCGCCGTTACGTTCTTTCATTCTGGGCGCAATATTAGTAAAAAGCTTGGCAACAATGGCTTCATCAAAAAGGCGGCTGGAAACAATTCGCCTGTTATGAACTGAATCGATCTTTGCGCGTGTAATCATTTTTTCTGCTGTCCGGCGAACTTCCAGCGCTTTTGCCTTGGTTGTTTTAATTCGTTCCTGTCTAAACAGGCTTGTAACCATGTTGCGGTGCATTGATTTACGGTGCGCCGCCATCATTCCCAGGGGATTAAACCCGCTTCTATGCTTCATTTTCTGCTTCCTTTACTTTGGTTTCTATACGGGCATTCTTAAGAACATTCAAATCGGTTATCCCGAGACTTAAGTTCCACTCTTTAAGCTTTTCCTTGATCTCCTGAAGTGATTTCTTGCCAAAGTTACGCGTTCTGGCAATATCATCTTCGGTTTTGCGCGTAAGTTCCCCAATTGTTTTTATATTTGCATTTTTTAAACAATTTGAAGAGCGTACCGAAAGCTCAAGTTCCTCTACCGGAGTGCCAAGAATTTTCCTGATATGGTCGTTTTCATCGTCAATATCATCTTCGATACCCAGATTGTTTTCATCAAAATTAATAAATACCGAAAAATGATCTTTTGCTATTTTTGCGGCTTCTGCCAGCGCATCTTCCGGCTTAATTGTTCCGTCTGTCCAGATTTCCAGAACCAATTTATCATAATCATTGCGCTGCCCAACACGCGTTGACTCAACATTAAACTTAACCTTTTTAACAGGCGAATAAATTGCATCTACCGGAATAGTATTGATAACTTCGATATAGCGTTCGTTAACTTCAGAAGGCATATAACCGCGTCCAAGATCAATCTGAATCTCAAACCTGATATTTGCATTATCCATTAAAGACATTATGTGCTGACCGGTTGAAAGTATTTCTACCTGACCAAGACGGGCAAAATCATCGCTTTTAATTTCGCGTTTACCGGACCATTCATAGAGCAGAACATCCTGCTCGTTGTCCTCCGGCAGTTTAATGCGAATTTGCTTAAGGTTATTTATTACTTCAAGAGTATCTTCTATAATGTTTGGAATTGTTTCAAATTCGCTGGATACACTGTGAGCAGTTCCATTTGCATCTATAGATTCTATCTTTACCGCAGTAATAGCATAGCCCTGAATTGAGGAAAGAAGAACTCTTCGTAAAGTATTGCCTACCGTTGTGCCAAAACCCGGCTCAAACGGGGAAGCAACAAATTTACCATAATTTTGATTGAGTTCACTATGCTCAAATGTAAAACTTTTAGGGCGTTTTAATCCTTGCATAAGATTCTTACGAGCCATTGTCACTCCTTATTTCGAATACAACTCAATAATCATTTGTTCCTTAATATCACCAAGGTCTGAAATATCAATACGTTTGGGGATTAAAAGGAACTTCCCTTTCATAGTATCAGGATCAAGACTAAGCCACGGCATCACGCCTGACTTTCCAAATTCTTTTAATGATTCCCTGATAATAGCCATCTTACGGCTTCCTTCTGCTATGCTAATTTCATTTTCCGGATCCACAAGATAGGAAGGAATAGTAATTTTTTTTCCGTTAACACATATATGTCCATGTAATACAAGCTGGCGAGCCTGGCTTCTTGATGAAGCAAACCGCATGCGGTAAACAACGTTATCAAGTCGGCGTTCCAGCAATGCTAAAAGGTTTTCACCTGTAATGCCGGGCATACGCATAGCACGGTCAAAGAAAAGACTAAACTGCTTTTCCAGCATTCCGTAAATTCTTTTTAACTTTTGTTTTTCACGTAATTGCACGCCGTAATCGGAACGCTTGCCGGGCCGGGATTTTGGATCCTTCCCTGGTGCTGCCCGCTTTTTATTCATTGGGCATTTATCACTTTTACAGCGGTTCCCTTTCAACATCAATTTTTTCTGTTCAACTCGGCACATCCTGCAAACAGGGCCGGTATATCTTGCCATATTCCTTCTCCCTTATATTCGACGAGTTTTTCTCGGCCTACAGCCATTGTGAGGTATAGGAGTAACATCACTTATTGATTTTACTTTGATACCCATTACACCAAGCTGCCGGATTGCTGATTCCCTGCCAATGCCTGGTCCCTTTACAAATACATGCACTTCACGCAAACCCGCCTGAAGAGCTTTTTGAGCGGCAGTTTCGGTTACAGACTGGGCAGCAAAAGGAGTTGATTTTTTCGCTCCTCTAAACTGCAGCATACCCGAACTCGCCCAGGAAACAGCGTTTCCCATAAGATCAGTAATTGTAACAATAGTATTATTAAAGGTTGCCTGAATATAGACATTGCCTTCATAAACTGATTTTTTCTCTTTCTTTTTCTTTGTAGCTTTTGAAGCTGCTGCCACTTACTCCTCCAATTATTTCTTTTTACCGGCGACGGTTTTCTTTTTACCCTTGCGAGTACGCGCATTTGTCCTTGTACGCTGACCGCGCAGAGGCAATCCTTTACGATGCCGCAAACCGCGGTAACAGCCAATATCCATAAGCCGTTTGATATTCAGCGCAACTTCCGTGCGCAGACGGCCTTCTACCTTATAATCACTTTCAATGATATTTCTCAGTTCATTTAACTCTTCCTGAGATAAATCATTAATCCGCCGCATGGGATCCAGTTTTGCTTTTTCAACAATTTTATCCGCACTGGAACGACCAATTCCAAAAATGTAGGTCAATGCGATATTCACATGTTTATTCGGGAGGTCAACTCCCACAAGACGCGCCATTATTTATACTCCTTCCTAGCCCTGCTTTTGTTTATGCTTGGGATTCTGGCATATAATGCGAATAATCCCATTACGTTTAATAATTTTACATTTATCGCAAATGGGTTTTACGCTGGTTCTGACTTTCATTACTTATAATCTCCTAAATCCATAATCTTTACAATACCTATTCCTACAAGTTCCTGCCGCGTAACCGACCGCGCTTTACCAAACCTTCATGATGATGCATCTTTAAAAGCCCTTCTATCTGACTCATTGTATCCAAATCAACGCCAACCAAAATGAGCAGCGATGTACCGCCCATCAGGTACGAAATTGAAGTTGGAAAGTTAAACGCCCATTGAATAATGGTCGGAATAACGGCAATAAAGGCAAGATATATTGCGCCCGGAAGTACAATGCGGTTCAGGATTTTAGTGAGGTGATCTTCAATACGATCTGTCCTAATCCCGGGAATGGAACCGCCATTTTCACGAATTTGCTTTGCTATTTCTATGGGGTTAAGCGTTACCTGTGTATAAAAATATGCAAAGAAAATAATCAATAGCACATAAATAACATTGTAAAGCATACCCCTGGGGCTCAATGCATTTGCAACAGCGCCAAGCCATGCAACATTACCGCCGACAGTCTGCGCTATTTGCAGCGGAAAGGTAAGAATTGATGAAGCGAAAATTACAGGAATAACGCCGGACGGGTTAATTTTAAACGGGATGTATGTATTCTGCGCCCCGAACATTTTTCTGCCAACAACCCTCTTTGCATAATTTACAGGAATTTTACGCTGACCTTGCTGTTCAAAAACAACAAGAGCAATTATAGCAACAAACATTACAAGAACAATAATTACAAAGACAGGGTTAAGGTTTCCCTTCCTCATCATATCGATTAATTCCCAAACAGCCTGAGGCAGCCGCGCGACAATTCCCGCAAATATTAAAAGCGATATACCGTTACCGACACCTCGTTTTGTGATCTGCTCGCCAATCCACATAAGGAACATGGTTCCCGTTGTAACGGTAAGCATGGCAATCAGGGTAAACGGCAATATACCGATATTAAGAAGGTTATCAACACTGCGGGAGATAGCCTGAGCATACTGGGTAACTGCATAAGATTGAATTAAACAAACAAGAACGGTTCCGTATCTCTGCCATTTTTGAATTTTCTTTTTGCCGCCGTCTTCCTGAGATATTTTTTTAAGACTTGGGAAAACAATAAGCAAGAGCTGCATGATAATGGACATGGAGATGTAAGGCATAATTCCAAGCATGAATACCGAGAAGTTCGAGAATGCACCGCCGGCAAAGAAGTCCAGATAGTCAACTATCGGGTTTCCGGTATTTACCTGATCCATGAAATAGCGGGATAATTCCCTTACATTGATTCCGGGTATCGGAAACACTGCGCCAATCCTGAATACCGTTAACATTCCAATAGTAAAGAGGATGCGCTCACGCAGTTCTTTAATTCTAAAAATTCCAACTATAGGATTAGCCATTTATTTCCCGCCTGCCTTTTTATTTTTTGGCTGCGCCTTTTGTACAGGAGGAATAACTGATATATCGCCTCCCGGTTTTTCAATTTTTGCCTTTGCAGCTTCAGACGCTGCATCAACCTTAAAGCTAAGTTTTTTTGTAAGCTCACCGTTTGCCAAAATCTTTATTGGAACATTGGCAGAACTCTTAACCAGTCCCTTTTTAACAAGGGATGAAAGATCAACAGTCTCGCCTGCTTCATAGCGTTTTTCAATTTCGCTCAGGTTAATGACCTGCCATTCCTGCTTGAACGGATAATTGGAAAACCCTCTGCGTGCAATTCTGCGGTAAAGAGGCATCTGTCCGCCTTCAAAACCAACATAAGTTTTACCGCCGGAACGGGCTTTCTGACCCTTGTGCCCCTTGCCGGATGTAGTTCCCTTGCCGGAACCCTGACCGCGTCCCAGTATCTTTTTTTTCTTGTTCGCACCTTCGGGCGCGTGTAAATTAAAATCGTGCGCCATTATTTTACCTTACCGTTTTCTTCATTTACTTTTTCGACTTCAACTAAATGAGATACATGTCTGACCATTCCAAGTATTTCAGGAGAATCTTCCTGCACTTTACTGGAACCAATTTTGCGAAGACCCAAGGAACGGACTGTGGCACGATGTTTAGGAAGAGCGCCGATAGTACTGCGAACCAGACGGATTTTTATCTTTGCCATACCAATCCTCCAATTAACCCCATAATTCATTCAGGGACTTACCCCGGTTTCTTGATATTGTCCTGGCATCCATCATCCTGCTAATGCAATCAAATGTTGCCTTGACCACGTTATATTGACTTGACGAACCGATTGACTTGGAGAGTACATCGGTAACGCCGCCGGCTTCCATGATTGCCCGCACAGGTCCTCCCGCTATAATGCCGGTTCCTGAACAGGCAGGTTTAAGAAGAACGCGGGAAGCTTTAAAAAACCCGGTTACTTCATGTGGAATGGTGCCGTTTTTAACAGGCAAAAGGATCATTTTACGTTTTGCCTTATCTATACTTTTGCGAATCGCTTCAGAAACATCGTTCGCTTTGCCAAAGCCAAAACCTACTTTTCCTTTTCTGTCGCCAATAACTGTAAGCGCCGAGAAGGAAAAACGCCGTCCGCCTTTTACTACTTTCGCAGTGCGGTTAAGCTTTACCAGTTTTTCAACAAATTCTTTTTCTATCGGCTCACGATCACCGCGATCACGATGTCCGCGGCCTCTTCTGCCCCCCTTGCTCTCTGCACGGGTATCTTCAAAAGTATCGCCGGCGCCCGCTTCTGCTGATGCATCCGCATCAACTTCGTTATCTTTATCTACGACATCTTTAATATGTGCCATTGTACCCCCTAGAAAACTATCCCGGCTTTCCGGGTTCCATCGGCTAATGCCTTAATAATTCCATGATATAAATATCCATTGCGATCAAAAACCACAGTTTTGATATTGTTTTCCAACAGACGTTTACCAATTATTTCACCAAGCTGTCCTGCGCCTTCAACGGTAACCTTGATATTTTTAAGTTCCCCTTCCAGGGTAGAGGCAGAAACAAGAGTATGCCCCTTTATATCATCAATAATCTGAACCGAAAGACGGCGGTTGCTTTTTGTAACAGTCATCCGCGGACGTTCCGCAGTTCCTGATATTCTTTTGCGGATATGAACCTTTCTTCTGAGCCGTTTTCTGCTTTTTTCCAACATTTTCTGTAACATATACCTACCTCAAACTCCGTCTATTTTACGCCTGATTTACCGACTTTCCGCCTGATGATTTCATCGTCATAACGGATACCTTTGCCCTTGTAAGGTTCAGGTCCTCTTAATTTACGCACTTGAGCTGCAAACTCACCTACCCGCTGTTTGTCAATTCCGCTAATTACAATTTTTCCGCCCGGATCTGTAGAGACAGAAAGTCCTTCCGGAATGGCGACAAAAATATCATTTGAGTACCCAAGGCTCATGGAAAGAAGCTTTCCCTGAACTTCAGCGCGGTAACCAACACCGTTAACAATAAGCGATCTGTTAAAACCGACAGAAACACCTATTACCATATTATTAAGAAGATTGCGGTAAAGGCCATGAAATGCCTTCGCCTGCTTTTCTTCATTTTGCCGGCCAACTACTATTTCCCCGCCCTTATCTTCAAAAGTAATTACGGGATGGAACTTTTGTTTAAGTTTTCCCTTTGGACCTTCAACGGTAATCTCTTCGTTTAGAAAAGTAACTTTCACCCCGCTGGGAACCTTAACTGGTATTTTTCCAATTCTCGACATATTAACCTCTATCGTTTGACCAATCTTACCAGACAGTACAAATTACTTCACCGCCGACTTTTTTCTCGGCAGCTTTCTTGCCTGTTGTAACACCCTGTGACGTAGAAACGATCAGGGTTCCGTAGCCGTTCAATACCCTCGGCATTTTTTTATAGCCCATGTAAACACGGCGTCCTGGTTTTGAAACCTTTTCAATACCGTGAATAATCGGTACGGTATTGTCATCATATTTAAGGAAAACCCGGATAACATTTGCGCCTTCCTGATTTGCCTTTTTAAAATTCTTAATATACCCTTCAGTCTTTAAAATCTTGACTATCTCAAGCTTAAGCCTGGATGTGGGAATATCGACTTTTTCATGTCTTGCCATGCCGGCATTTCTAATCTTTGTCAGCATGTCCGCAACGGGATCTGATATGCTCATCCGTATTCTCCTACCAACTTGATTTTGTTACGCCGGGAATTAGCCCTTCGCTCGCGAGTTTTCGGAAGCAAAGACGGCACATTTCATATTTCCGCAAAAAACCCCTTGGCCTTCCGCAGATCCTGCAGCGATTCACTTTTCGTGTTTTATACTTTGGAGTCCGCTGCGCTTTAATCATCATAGCTTTTCTTGCCATTTTTACCCCTTATTTCCTGAAAGGCATTCCAAACTTGCTAAGGAATGCTTTTGCTTCTGCATCAGTTTTTGCCGATGTAACTATAACAATATTTAATCCGGCAATTTTTTCTATTTTATCAAAATCAATTTCCGGAAATATAATCTGTTCCTGAATACCCAGCGAATAATTTCCATGACCGTCAAAAGCATTTTGATTAATGCCATGGAAGTCCTTAACGCGCGGAAGCGCAACATTTACAAGCCTGTCAAAAAACTCATACATCATGGCTCCGCGTAAAGTTACCTTTGTTCCGATTTCCTGACCTGCCCTGATCTTGAAATTCGCGATACTCTTTTTTGCTTTTGTTTTAACCGCTTTTTGCCCGGTTATCTGCGACAATGTTCCAACAGCAGCATCCAAAAGCTTTTTATTCTGAAGAGCTTCGCCAACTCCCATACTTACTATTATCTTTTGCAGCTTTGGTATCTGCATACTGGACTTATAAGCAAATTCCTTGAGCATTTCAGGCGCAATTGTTTCCTTGTAAATCTTTTTTAACCGAGGCACATAGTTTTTATCCATTAAAGGGCCTCCCCGCATTTTTTGCAAATTCTGATTTTCTTGTCACCATCAAGCTTATAACCAATACGTGTCGGTCCGCATTTTTTACAGACAATCATAAGGTTGGAAGAATGAATAGCCGCTTCTATCTCGACAATACCGCCGCGATCCTGCTGCTTTCTTTTTTTCTTCGCTTTTTTAACCATGTTCAAACCTTCAACAAGAATCCGGTCTGCATCACGTACTACCTTTAAAATCCTGCCGCGTTTTCCCTTGTCTTTACCGGCAATAACTTCGACAGTATCTTCTTTTTTAAGTTTAAATTTATGCAATGCTTCTGCCATCGTTCTCTCCTTTACAGAACCTCTGGGGCAAGAGAAATGATTTTCATAAATTCACTTCTTTCCCTCAATTCCCGCGCCACAGGTCCAAAGATACGCTTACCCTTTGGATTTAATGCAGCATCAATAATGACGCAGGCATTATCATCAAACCTGATATAGGTTCCATCAGGGCGGCGGTACTCTTTACTTATGCGTACTACAACCGCCTTCTCAATAGTGCCTTTTTTTATGGTTGATGTGGGCAATGCTTCTTTTACTGCCACAACAACAATATCGCCAATCCCGGCATATCTTCTGCGGGTACCGCCCAAAACTTTGATGCACTGGGCTTTTTTGGCGCCTGAATTATCTGCCACATTCAGGAAGCTTTCTACTTGAATCATCTCTATCTCCCCTTATTTGGCGCGCTCAATAATTTCTACAAGCGTCCAGCATTTTTCCTTGCTGATTGGCCTGCATTCTATTACACGAACTCGATCGCCGATCTTAGCTTCGTTTTTCTCGTCATGGGCTTTTACTTTTTTAGACCGTTTGACATATTTTTTATAAAGAGGATGAAGGGTCAGAGTTTCGATAGAAACTACAATCGACTTTTCCATCTTGTCACTTTTTACAATGCCGATAAATTCTTTTTTGCTAGTTGTTTTTTCTGGCATTATTTAGCCTCCGCAGCTTTTTGTTTTGAATCGGATGCCTCAACCATAGTTTCATGCGCGTGTATCAAAGTGTTGAGCCTTGCAATTTGCCGGCGCATTGTACGCTTTTGCAGAGGATTATCCACATGACCTATAACAAGCTTAAAACGAAATTCCATAAACTTTCTTTTAAGCTCATCCCGCTTGGCTTTCAGTTCAGGATATGACAGATTTTTGAATGAGTTCTTCATGTATCCCCCTAAGCCCCAAGTTCCATTTCTGAACGAGCCACAAATTTTGTTTTAATCGGCAATTTTGATCCTGCCAAAGCCATTGCTTCTTCCGCAAGAGCGCGGGTAATACCGCCGCCCAGTTCAAACATAACAGTACCTGGTTTTACAACAGCTACCCAATATTCGGGAGCGCCTTTCCCTTTACCCATGCGGGTTTCTGCCGGTTTCTTTGAAAACGGCTTATCCGGGAAAATACGAATCCACATTTTACCGCCGCGTTTTACATGACGGTTAATGGCAACACGAGCCGCTTCCAGCTGACGGTTTGTGATCCACATTCTGTCCAATGCAACCAGAGCAAAATCACCAAATACAACACTGTTGCATCTGGTAGCATTACCCGGCATATTGCCTCTTTGCACCTTGCGGCGCTTTACACGTTTTGGACTAAGCATATTATATTAACTCCTGGCGGGAGCTCTTTCCCGCCGTTTGCGAACAAGAGCGCCTGCGTCTTCTTTCTGTTCTTTACCGTATTTCATGCCGTTGTAAACCCAAACCTTTACGCCAATTGAACCAAAAGGAGTATGAGCTTCGGCAAAACCATAATCTATATCCGCACGCAAGGTATGAAGAGGAATGCGTCCTTCTTTTGCTTCTTCTGTACGGGACATTTCCGCGCCGCCAAGCCTTCCGGAAAGCCGCACTTTTACACCCTGTGCATTGCCTTTCTTGATTGCATTGGTTATCGCCTGTTTCATTGTCCGCCTGAATGATGAACGTGCCAAAAGCTGACGTGCAATATTCTGCGCGATAATCTGCGCGTTGTTATCGGGGTTTCTTACTTCTTTAATTTTAATTTGAACTTTTTTACTGACTTTCTTTTGTAAATCATTGCCTATCTTTTCGATATTGGCGCCTTTAACACCAATGATTACGCCGGGACGCGCCGTATGAATGGTAATTGTAATTCTCTGCGGATGCCTGATGATTTCCAGTTCAGCAATATCCGCTCCCTTGGTTTCCGGCATATCCATGATAAGCTCACGAAGTTTTAAATCTTCGTGAAGAGCATCAACATACTCCCTTGGGTCAACATACCAGCGGGAACTCCATGTTTTATTAATACCTATTCTAAGCCCTGTAGGGTTAACTTTTTGTCCCATTATTTAGCCGCCTTTTTGGAAGGTGCGCTCTTTGAATTCGAGCCTACCGTTTCATCGACCACTACAGTTATATGACACATTCGTTTTAACTGCATATCCGCACGACCTCTGCCGCGGAACCAAATTCTTTTAAGACGCGGTCCCTCGTCAATATAAATTTCGCGTACATAAAGCATATCCTCATCAAGTTTCTTGTTATCCGCAAGAGCATTCGAAGCTGCGGATTTTACAGTCTTGCTTATAAGCTCCGCCCCCTTATGAGGCATATTTTCCAAAATGGAAATTGCTTCCGGATACGGCAAACGGCGCACAAGATCGGCAACTGGTCTGACTTTATAGGGCGAACCAATGAGGTATTTACTTATAGCCCTGTAACCTGATTTCTTATCTTTCATAATATTGCCTATTTGCCTCCGGCCTTCTTGTCAGAACCTGCATGCCCCCGGAAAATACGGGTAGGTGCAAACTCACCAAGCTTATGGCCAACAAGGTTCTCCGTAATATACACGGGGATCCATGTTTTGCCGTTATAAACAGAGATGGTTCCTCCTACCATTTCAGGAATAATAGTGGAACACCGGGAATATGTTTTAATCATTTTCCTTTCCCCGGACTTACTCAACTCCAGCACTTTTTTATACAGGCTCTTTTCGATAAAAGGACCCTTCTTAACGGATCTTGACATACTTCCTTCCTAACCTCTATTTCTTCTTACCGCGGCTTACAATAAACCGGGATGACGGTTTGTGCTTTTTGCGGGTTTTATATCCCTTTGTAGGCTGGCCCCATGGTGTAACAGGGTGACCGCCCTTGCTCCTTCCTTCGCCGCCGCCATGCGGATGATCTACCGGATTCATCGACATGCCGCGAACTGTCGGGCGAATGCCTCTCCAGCGTTTGCGGCCCGCTTTGCCGTCAACAGTATTCATATGGTCTTCGTTGCCTACGCTTCCAATCGTCGCATAACATTTCTTAAATACCATTCTCATTTCGCCGGACGGCAGTTTTATGGTGACATAATCGCCTTCTTTTGCGGCGATAAGAGCGCCTGCTCCTGCGGAACGGGCTATCTGACCGCCCTTACCGAGTGTCAGCTCTATATTGTAAACAGTAAAGCCAAGAGGAATATTTTCCAAAGGAAGAGCATTGCCCGGCTCAATGGAAGCATCCGGACCGCTGATAATTGTTGCGCCGACCTTTAATGTTTTGGGAGCAATAATGTAGCGTTTTTCGCCGTCTTTGTAAAAAATGAGAGCGATGTTTGCGCTGCGGTTGGGATCGTATTCAAGAGAGGCAACTTTACCCGGAATACCGATCTTGTCACGTTTAAAATCTATTATTCGGTATTTGCGCTTGTGACCGCCGCCCTTATGCCACATACTGATACGGCCATTCGCATCACGTCCGGCTCTGTTTTTTTTGCCCTTTGTAAGAGACTTTTCCGGTTTTGCGCCTTTTGTAAGTTCTGAATAATCCAGACTTGTATACTGACGCATTCCCGGCGTTATTGGTTTATATGTCTTAATTGCCATATTTACACGCCCTCAAAAATTGTAATCTTCTCATCTTTGGGAAGCTTGACAATTGCCTTCTTCCAGGTGGAAGTAAGACCTTTCCGGTAGCGCAGCCTTTTGGGCTTTCCGCCTACCACCATTGTTGTACAAGAAACAGGGTGCACATTGAATAATTTAGCAACCGCTTCCTTGATCTGCGTCTTGTTCGCCGATTGGGCAACTTTAAAGACATACTTTCCTTCTTCGCGTAATTGATTCGCCTTTTCAGAAAGCACAGGTTCAATCAAAATATCTTCGTAATACATTACTGCCCGGCCTCCCTCTCATTATAAAATTCATTAAGTTTTTTTACGGCAGTTTCAAGAATAATAACCTGGCGTCCGTAAAACAGCTCATGCGCTTCCAAACGATTATAGGAAAGATATTTAAGCCAGGGAATGTTTGCCGCTGCTCTCTTAAGCATTGGATCATCATCTTTTAAAATCAATACAGTTCTTAAACCGGGTTCAAATCCTGCATTTTTAAAATTATCAAGCAGACCTGCCAAATCTTTGGTTTTTCCTGATTCGACAGAAAAATCTTCGATTACTTTTAAAATATCGCTTTGTGCTTTTAAACTAAGAATTGTTTTAAGCGCTAAACGTTTTGCTTTTTTTGGCATTGAATAGGAAAAATCTCTTGGTTTAGGTCCAAAAATTGTACCGCCGCCTACAAGAATAGGAGATTTTTTATCACCCTGACGCGCGCGACCTGTGCCTTTTTGTTTAAATGGCCTTGCATTTGAACCATGAATTTCGGCGCGGCCTTTTGTACAGGCGCTGCCTTGCCGTCTGTTGGCAAGTTCATTGTTTATCGCATACCATATAAGGTCTTCATTTACAGGAAGACCAAAAACATTATTGTCTAAATCAATTGTCCGCAGTTCTTTGCCTTCTTTTGAATACACTTTAAAGTTCATGTTTACCGTCCCTTTTTAACCGCAGAACGAACAAACACCAACCCTTTGTTGATGCCGGGAACCGCGCCCCTGACCATAATGAGCTGTTTCTCAATATCCATTTTAACTACCTTGAGGCTCAAAACCGTTACTTTTTCACGTCCCATGCGTCCCGGCAATTTTTTGTTTTTGAATGTTCTTGCCGGATAAGTATTCTGACCTGTTGAACCAGGTTCACGATGAAACTTGGAGCCGTGAGTTTTGCGTCCGCCGCTAAAACCAAAGCGTTTTACAACACCCTGAAATCCCTTGCCTTTTGAAACACCGGAAACATCAACATATCTGATGCCTTCCAGCAATTCAATTCCAAGCGTATCTCCAACAGCTACTTCTTTTTCAAAATCGCGCAATTCGCGAATTTTTTTCTTTGGCGGGATAGCTTCCGGAAACTGACCTGCATTTGGTTTTGTTATCCGATTTTTCTTTACATCGTCAATACCAACTACAACAGCAGCATAACCGTCTGCATCCTTTGTTCTTGTGCCAAGAACAACATTCGGTTCTATCCTCATCACAGTAACCGGAAACTGATTACCTGCGTCGTCGAAAACCTGTGTCATTCCAACTTTTCTGGCATATAGCCCTAACATCGTTGCTCTCCTAAGCTTGACCGGCGGCCAAGCATACCGCACGTTATGTGACCGTCTGGTTCCAGGCAGCCACACCGTCTACGGGTATTTTATTGTTTGATCTCTACATCCACACCGGCAGGAAGTTCAAGTTTCATTAAAGAATCCATTACTTCTGCAGAAGGGTTAATGATATCAATCAACCTCTTGTGAGTCCGCATTTCAAATTGCTCGCGGCTCTTTTTGTTTACATGCGGTGAACGTAACACAGTCACCTTGTTAATTCGTGTCGGCAGAGGGATAGGACCTGTAACTTTTGCTCCTGCTTTCCGCACTGCCATGGCGATAGATTTCGCGCTCTGATCAATTAGTTCAACATCAAAACCGCGCAGCCTTACGCGAATTCCTTCCTTAGCCATTGTTCCTCCAATCTGACCACTTCGCAAGAAGCGGTCAGACAAATCGCCTTATTCGATAATCTCGGTAACCTGACCGGAGGCTACTGTTTTGCCGCCTTCGCGAATAGCGAAACGCAAGCCCTTTTCCATGGCGATTGGATTAAGAAGTTCGCCGATAACTTCGGTATTGTCACCGGGCATAACCATCGCTACGCCATCCGGGAGCACAACAGTTCCGGTAATGTCTGTAGTGCGGAAATAGAACTGCGGACGATAACCGGTGATAAACGGCTTATGCCTTCCGCCTTCTTCTTTGGACAGACAGTAAATCTGACCTTTGAATTTTTTATGGGGCTGAATTGAACCCGGTTTCGCAAGAACCTGACCGCGTTCAACATCTTTTTTGTCTACGCCGCGCAGAAGTGTGCCAACGTTATCGCCGGCCTGTGCATCTTCAAGCAGCTTATTGAACATTTCGATACCGGTAATAACTGTCTTTTTGGTAGGTCTGATACCGACAATTTCAACTTCTTCGTTAAGCTTAAGAATACCGCGTTCCACTTTACCGGTAACAACTGTACCGCGTCCCTGAATGGTGAACACGTCTTCGATAGGCATAATAAAGGGCTTATCTGCATCACGTACGGGATCCGGGAAATAGGAGTCCATTGCTTCAAGAAGATCGTCAATGCATTTTGTTGCTTCGGGGTTATCCGGTTCGGACATGGCTTTAAAAGCAGAACCTTTAATGATGGGAGTTTTGTCGCCGGGGAATCCGTTTGCGGAAAGAACATCTTTTACTTCTTCTTCTACAAGTTCCACGAGATCGGGATCGTCAAGAAGATCGATTTTGTTAAGAAATACGATCATGTGAGGAACGCCTACCTGACGGGCAAGAATGATATGCTCGCGTGTCTGGGGCATAACCGAGTCGGGCGCGGAAACTACAAGAATAGCTCCGTCCATCTGAGCGGCGCCTGTTATCATGTTTTTGATATAGTCGGCGTGTCCGGGACAGTCGATATGCGCATAATGGCGCTTTGTTGACTGATACTCCAGGTGACGGGTATTAATGGTAATACCGCGGGCTTTTTCCTCCGGAGCATTGTCGATTTGATCATAACTCATAACCTTGTCGCCGAATTTTTTTGCGCAGTGCTGAGTTATAGCCGCAGAAAGAGTGGTCTTACCATGATCTACGTGACCAATCGTTCCAACATTCATGTGGGGTTTAGTCCGATTGAATTTATCCTTTGCCATTTGTGTGTCCTCCTTAATGGGCACTTAATAAAATACTTCTTTCAAAATAACCGCAAATTAAACCAACGGTATGCGATTAGATTGTAAAATATCTGAGGTAAAGCGCACTTAAGCCCTGTACCGCAGTGTACATAAATTATGAGATTAGAAATGAACAAAGGCGGGAATTCTGACATCGAACGCTGCCTGTTTGCAAGCTTAACGTTCAGCAAATTCTATCCACTCTCGTTCCACCTATCTCACTAGTTAAAACCAACTTGTTGGTTTTAACTATGGGGCAAACCGTAAGGCGGTTTAACCGCTTTGCAGTTTGCCATGATCGGTTTGGAAACCAAAATCATTAATTTACCGCAGGTACTACCAGCGATAATGAGCGAAAGCTTTGTTGGCTTCCGCCATTTTATGAGTATCTTCTTTCTTTTTGAAAGCAGTACCTGTATTATTATATGCATCCAGGAGTTCCGCTGCAAGACGGTCTCCCATGCCTTTTCCTGAACGGGCGCGCGCCGCACTGATTATCCACCGCATTCCAAGTGCTTCACGCCTGGTTTCCCGGATTTCTACGGGAACCTGATAAGTCGCGCCGCCAACGCGCCGGGACTTAACTTCGATCATCGGCTTTACATTATCTAAAGCTTTTAAAAAAACTTCAAGGGGTTCTTTCTCGGTTTTTGTATGAAGAACATTAAGCGCTTCATGAACAATGCGAAGACCAAGAGAACGTTTCCCCTCCCACATCATGCGGTTTACAAACTTTGAAACCACGACACTGTTGTATTTCGGGTCCGGAAGTATTCCCCTGTCGATTGTCTTTTTCTTTCTACCCATAAATACACCTAAGCCTTGGGCCGTTTAGCGCCGTATTTTGACCGGCCGCGTTTCCGATCTGTTACACCTAAGGTATCTTTCGCTCCGCGGATAATATGGTACCTTACGCCTGGAAGGTCTTTTACACGTCCGCCCCTGACCAAAACCACCGAGTGTTCCTGCAAATTATGCCCGATTCCGGGGATATAGGCGGTAACTTCGGTTCCATGGGAAAGGCGTACACGGGCTACTTTACGAAGGGCTGAATTGGGCTTTTTCGGCGTTACAGTCATTACACGAGTACAAACACCGCGTCTCTGCGGGCAGGAATGTAAAGCCGGGGATTTCGTTTTGGAAGTAATCTTTTTTCGTCCAAAGCGAACCAATTGGTTAATAGTAGGCATTCGTTAAAAACTCCTAAAAAGCTCGTATTTACGGACACAGTCCTAGACTGTCCCCTAAGCCCCTAAAGAAAAACAAGAGGCTGGATTCAAAATGTAACAAAATGTAAAAAAAAGATCAAGTGGTTTTTATTTTTTTTTTATTTTTTTTTGGTGACAGCCGCCACCGCTATCCATAGCGTCTATATATCCTGATATACACTACATCTAGTGTAGGAGGGTCAAAACCCTCGCCCCAGCCATCCTATCAATAAATAAGTATACCATTTTATCGTAAATTCGAGTACAATTTTTATATGCTGTTAATAATTATACAAGTTCTGATTTTAGCCTCCCTTGTCCTTTCGGGTTATATGATCGCAGTTACCCTGCAGCGGTGCCGAAGCGAAAAAAGGTTTGGCTTTGTTTATTGTATCGTTACAGTCTTCCTGTATACACTGGGCTATTTTATTGAAATAACCTGCGGAAATACCGAGGGGGCTGTAGTTGCAATAAAGATAATGTATGCCGGAAGCTGTTTTATGTCTCCCTTCTTTTTCTTCTTTGTAGCCGATTACTGCGAAGTTCGAATACCAAAGAAATATTACCAAATTCCTCTGCTTATAATACCTATTCTTCTTTATGCGGTTGTACTAACCTTTGATCGTCATCAGCTGCTTTACACAAATTATTATTACAATCCGGACAGCGCAATCCAAAGTATGACCATTAAACCGGGTCCTTTGTATCTTGTGGGCACTTTTTACCCTCTTTTTTGTATAATTTTTTCCTGTATTGTTCTGATTCGCAGCATAATACAACAAAGCCGGGGGCGGCGATACGGCCTTGTACTTCTTCTGATAAGCGCCCTGGCTCCATTAGTCGCCAATTTTACCTATGTTTTACTAATGTTCTTTTTTGAATCAACTTTAAAAGGGGTTAACTTTACCGCTTTTATGATGATCCTGACCAATTTTATTTTTTATTACAATATAATAAGAAGCGATATGTTTGATCTTGCGCCCAAGGCGCACGCCATCACCCTGGATTTAATCCGGGATGCCTTCGTAGTTCTTGATAACGGCATGGCTTATACCGGATCAAATAAAAGAGCAAATGAACTTTTTCCCGGTATAAAAGAACATCAAAAAGGCTCTTCTATTTTTTCGTTTAAGAACTGGCCATTGGAACTGTCAGATAAGTTAAAAAATGCCACCGACGATGTAGATGTTGACAAGGAACTTGAGTTTACTTTGACCCATAAGCCGGGGAAAATTTATTCAAGCTGGCAAAATAGAATAAAATCTGAATCGGGAGCTACACTGGGCTGGATCATTATGGTTCAGGATATAACCGAGACCAAGACATTGATTCTTAATATCGAGGAAGCGCATCAAAAACTTCAGTATTTTAACGAGAACCTGCGCCGCGCATTTAACACTTATCTGTCAGAAGAAGTTGTCGAAGAAATTGTAAGCGATCCTTCCAAGCTGCAGCTTGGCGGAATAAACCGTCACATGACGGCATTGTTTACTGATATAAGAAAGTTTGCCAGTATATCAGAAGCATTAAATCCAAAGCAGCTGGTAGATTTGCTTAACTACTATCTTTCTACCATGAGCGATATAATCCTTGAGCAAAAAGGAACGATAGACAAATATCAGGGCGATGCGATAATTTCGTTCTTCGGCGCGCCTTTGGAATTAAAAGATCACGCGCTCAGAGCCTGTGTCGCCGCAATTATAATGAAACGGATAGAAAAAAAAGTAAATAAAGATATTCGCGAAAAAAATATCAGCCCCATACCTATCTATACCAGAATTGGAATTAACTCCGGCGAAATGATAGTAGGAAACATGGGTACACAGAAAAAGATGAACTATACGATAATCAGCAATGCTGTAAACCTGGCGGCGCGGCTAGAAGGCGTAAACAAACAATACGGAACGTGGATTCTTGCCTCTGAAGCGACAATACAGGAAACAGGGGATCATCTTCTTACACGGCAGCTTGATCGTATCAGAGTTGTAGGAATTCAGGAACCTATCCGCATTTACGAAATTCTGGAAACAATGGATGACGCTTCCGAAGATTTACGAAAACTGGTACAGCTTTTTAATGAAGGTTTTTCTCTTTTTGAAGCGCGCAAATGGAAAGACGCGGAATCAAGCTTTAAAGAGATACTTAAACAATTCCCCAACGATGGTCCTTCCCGCGTATATTTAAAACGATGTACTAAATTCCAGGATAATCCGCCAGTGGCTGATTGGGACGGGGTTTTTAATCTTACGGAAAAGTAGGCTATCCAGAAATGTATGCCTAAAGATTATGCTTGGGGTCCTGTCGGGGGCCAAAAAGCACCGTATGCTCCGCACACGGCACTTTTTGCCACCCGACACCCCTCAAGTATGTTTCTGGGCATACATTTCTGAAACCGGTGGAGAAAACAACTGTAGCCGCTTCGCGGAATTTCAAGAGCTTCACATTTCAGATTAGCGCATGTATGGTTTATCCCCATAATGCGTACGGCATTGAGATACTTCTATAGTTGGGGGTAATAATGCTGCGCTATTCTTTATTTCCAATCTTCTATTTTTAGACCTTTTATTCTTTGAAATTCGTCTGTATTATTTGTAACCAATATCATTTTTAGTGATTTTGCATGAGCTCCTATTAACATATCATAAGGACCAATTAAACAATTTCTGTCTTTTAGGTCCTTTTTGATTATCCCATATTCTTTTGCTGCATTTTCATCAAAACTTTTTACTTCAAAAATTGATAAAAATTCCATTAAGGCTATTGTATTTTTTTCTTTATAATCCGGATTTGCATTTTCTATTCCAAATTCCAGTTCAGCAAGAGTAATACTTGATAAATAAAGTCCTTTTTTCCTGTTTTTCTTTAATTTATCCATAACATTTGGGAATTTTCTTTTAATTATGAATATGCACATGTTTGTATCAAATAAGTACATTAAAATCCTTCTCTTTTTTGATCAATTCCCTGATTTCTGCCTTCTGCCATAAAATCATCCGAGAAATTATTTAATCCATGTAAAAACACTTCCCATTCTTTATCAACCGGAAATAACATAACAGCCTCTCCAATCCTTCTGATATAAACATTATTTCCATTAAATTGATATTCTTTTGGAAGTCTTACGGCTTGGCTTCTGCCATTTAAAAATAATTTTGCAGTTTGCATATTGTACCCCTATGCTTCTAGTATATACCATGATATATACTTTGTCAAGTCCAATATAGTTTTTTTCTCGATTTTTTAGTCAAATGCCGCTGCTACAAAATTTCCCATGCTGTTTCTAGAAATTTTTCCGTTAATTCCATAATTAGTTCTTTGGTATCGTCCCCATCATAAGGACGCATTGAAAAATGCTCATCATCCAAAGATTTAATATACCATAACGAATAATCTGTTCCTTTGCTTGATGAGTTAACCAGGTAAATTTCTATTTTTTCATCATCAGTAGGTTTACTGGTCATAAAGTAAAATGTTTTTCCGTCAGGATTAGTATAATTCCTATTTCTTAAGTTCATAAAGTTTTATCAAAACCTATGAGTTACAGAACCGCCAACGTCCCTTATCTCGCTGCCGCTTATTCTATAAACAACTCTGTCATTAATATCCCTGATTTCATCGCCGTTAATCCTGTGGGTAACCCTGTCAGAAACGTCTCTGATTTCGTTGCCGTTTATTCTGTGAGTTACTCTGTCAGAAAGATCCCTAATCTCATTTCCGTTTCTCCTGTGGGTTACATTGCCGTTTACGTCTCTAATGTCTGCCATTTTTTGCTCCTTTTTTTAAGCTTATCATATTTTAAGCTATTTATCAAACTCGCCTGCTTCTGATAATGTCTTCATCATTTCATACATACGGGGTTGTGTCTGCATATAATTTGTACATATTTCTTCGTCAACTGTATTAGCTTTGTCTACTACAGCAAGACAAAGTTCGTAATTACCCATTTTACAGGCAATAGCAGCAGCATTCATTAATCCAATTATTTGCATATTGTCATTACCAGCATCCTTACCCATATCTGATAATTCAATGAATCTTACAAATGCTGCTTCATCTGCTTGTTCGTGTAATCTTTCAATTTCGGCTGTTATGGTTTCTTCCCAGTTTTCATTTGCCATTTTTGTCTCCTTTGATAATTTTATCAAGTTTACTATCATAATGGCAACAGGTAAAGTTCTACTTCCTTTATAATTCTTCAAGGGCTTCACGATAATCTTTATTTTGGGAATCAATTTCAATTGCCATTTCAATATTTGAAATTACTAAATCTTTATCACTCTTAAAACCATCATTAATTTTATATTTAAAACATTCAATTTCAGTTAAATGTTTTAATACAATTGATACCTGTATATCATTTTTAACATCTAATATATTTTTCCATTCTGCTTTTTTAATTATTTGTTTTTCTGCTTTATATTCTGGATCACTTCCAGTCTTAATATTTTCCGGATCTAATGGCTCTCCTAAAAAACAATGTTCAATTCCATCTGAGTATTTTCGACTGAATAGGTATCTTATTATTTTTATATTTAAATTTACTTCTTCTAATGCTTCACGAATTACAGCTTCTTCCAGATTTTCTCCATTTTCTACTCTTCCGCCAGGAAGAGTCCAAAACATTTTATTAGGTTCAATAATATTGTATATCATTGCAATTTTACTTTCATAAATTATTGCTGCTATTACTCTTTTTCTATCCATACTTAAAATACCCTCTTATATTTTATCAATTTCATTTTTAATTTTTTGTTGATTCCCGTATAACCATTTTAACATTTTTTCTGCTGTTTTTATTCCTTTCATATTTTTTTGTTTAATATAAAAATCTATATATTTTAATTCGTTTGAATAAAGAACATAAACTATACCTTTCTTTTCATTTTCTGTTATTTTTATAATACTATTATATGCTTTAATTATCTGATAAAATATTTTGAACCATTTATTTATATTTATGTTGTCATCAATTTTATCACATAAAATATTTGCAGAACAATAACATACATCATATATTCTAATCCCATATGTTAATAATTCCAAATCAATAATTCCAGATATTTTACCGTTTTTAAACAAGATATTTTTTGTATGAATATCTTTATGAATAATTTGTTTTGGTAAATCGTTATATAATGAAATAAAGTTATGCTTAAAGTCATCTATTAACATAGAAATAAAATTAAAATCAATAATTGTTTTATTATTTAATATTGTATTATACACATTATTTATTATATTTTCAGTTATATCCATATTTTTTAAGTTATATTTCTCTTTTTCTCTAATAATAGAATGAAAAGAAGCGATTGTCTTCCCTATTAACTCTGCTTGTATTAAATAGTTATCGTTATAATATTCATTAATATGTTTCCCATCTATAAAATTAAACAGAACATGTATTTTCTCTTTATTTTCTATATAATATTTTCCTTCTTTAGTTAAAATAGGACTTTCAATTTGAAATTCAATATTTTTATCATTAAAATGATAGTTTTCATATATATTTTTATTAGAATAATTTTTAGATTTCAAGATGTAATAATTTCCTGTTGTTTCTATTTTATAAATATTTTTCTTCAATTCTGTATATGAAAGAATTTCGGCTATATCCCAATTTTTTAATAATTTGTATATCATTTATATACTCCCAATATATATTTCTGTATCATAATTATATTTAACTATTCCATTATTATTATATTTATTAAATATTATTTATATCTTATTATATATTTCTTTATATTCTGATGTACCTTTTTCCGGAGCATAAGGATAAGAAAATATTCCATCTATCACATCATTGAAATCATTATCCGCATAATTTTCAATAACAACTTTTTTATAAAATATTTTAAATGTATTTATTATGTCATTTTCTGATAATTTGTTATGAATCGTTTCATTTTTATTAATAATATTACTAAATATATTATTAATTTCTTTTTGGAATATCGTTTTCGCATTACTTTTATTCCATAATAAAATCAATAATCCATTATCTTTTAATATTTTTCTAAATTCCATTAATGCTTTTATTGTATCAAACCAGTGAAATGCTTGTGCAACAGTAATGATATCAATGCTTTTATCTGGTAATCCTGTATTTTCTGCGGTTCCATTCATTGAATGATAATTACTATATTTACCAAATAATGAATCAGTCATTTTTCTCATATTTTCATTTGGTTCTACAGTATATACTTTATTACCATTTTCCAGAAATATTTTTGATAATTTTCCTGTACCAGAACCAATATCGGCGATTATTGTATTTTTTGAAAAATCAAAACTTAATAAATAATCCAAAATAATTTTTGGATATTCTGGGCGAGATTTTTCGTACTTTTCTGCTCTATCAAAATATTTCCTAATATCTTCATTCATACTTTTATCCTTCATTCAGCCACAGTATAGACTGGGGTTTATTATTTACACCCATACATTTCACCTGCTTTATATCCCATTGCCATGGATGAAATAACCCCTTGAGCAAGACCTGTACAATCGCCAATTGCAAAAACATTATCAGCAATTTCAAAAGAGCTATTTATTATTTTAATTTCACCCCAGATATTTTCTATTTCAGGACCATATACATATATTTCTTTTAGAAGATTATCTAAATCAATCTTATTAAGGTCTGCGATAATGTTAAAAATATCCATAGAAAATTTAATTATGCTTTTAAACTCAAATTCGTGAAAAAATTGCGATAACTCAGAATTGTTTGATACAAATAAAGAATTCCCAATGGGAATTCGTTTAAAATTATGAATAGTCATTTGATCTATACGAGAAACAATTTCTTTGTAGGTTATAATTTTTTTGAGGTTTTTATAGAGTACTGCAAAATTTCCATAAGCCATATTTTTTATCATATCACCTTCAGCATTAACAGAGATATGCCCATCTATATTTAAAAATTCATCATATTGTAAAAAGTCAACACGTCCTCCGTTATGACTATTACTGAAACAAAACGTCTCAAGTTCTGCTTCTGGCGTTTGAAGTTTTACTTTAAAATCTGGATGTAAGGAGGATATTATATTGAGATATTTTGATGGTATCATATATCTAATACCAAAATTAGCATTTTCTTTTTTTCTTAAAATTCCATTTGCATTAAAAAAGTTTTGCGTTTGATTAAAACCACGTCTTCCAGTTGCCAAAAAGATACTCTTGAACTTAATAGTGTCATTTCCACGTATTGTCAATGTTTTATTTTTAATATCAATATTATGTTCAATATCAATAAACTGGTTAGTAAATATTTCTACATCATTTTCTACCAATGTTTTATATATTTCATTAATGAATAGTGAATGTTCTTTTTCATTTGAGAGATGAATTGGATATTTGTATAAAACCATTTCACAATTACGTGATATTATTGAACGTTCCAGTAAATTGATGTTCTCTATTAGTTTTGGATAAACCAAATCAGGTTTTTTAATTAAATCACAATATAAAGACCAAATAATTTTACAAATTCTTTTGTATTCATCATCTCCCATAATTTTTGCCAATCGCTTACCCGATGGAGGAAAGCTGAGTTTTGATGCATGAAAGGGCAAAAAGCATCCACCAAAACCTGTAATTGTTTCGCAATTTTCACATTTTTTACATTGTGATTCTGTTGGTAAACTACATATACTTTTATCTCTGCTACTACCAGCCTCAAATAATGCAACCTTTAGTTTAGAATTATTTTTTACTAATGAATATGCCGCAGATAATCCTGCTGGACCAGCACCAATAATTACAACATCAAACAATTTTCATTACCTCATTTTATATTAAATTAGATTCTTTATTTCTTATAAAACTTATTCCGGACAGCTAAAACTTCTGCAAACAGGAATTAAAAAATTACATTTATATCCCAAACTTTTTTCTGCACAAGGACACCGTTTTACATTGCTTGATTCAAGATGTTCAACTTTTCTGATGTCAACAATATGTTTTTCTGGATTTTGTTGTGCTAATATTCCGCAGCATGCTGCTGCTTTTATTCCATCTTGCTCAAGAAAAACATGCAGTTTATGTGCTTTAATACACTGTGGGCGATAGGTATCCAGCTTCCATTTGACATATTCTTCTTTAGTAACAAGAATAGCAGGTACCCTGCCGCCCACTTCTCTTAATTTATTTCTTATTTCTAAAAATGAATCTTCATTAATATGGGGCATTTCTGTTATTGCACCATCAGGTGATCCAAAATGAAAACGGATTTTTTGAGCACCGTACGATAAAAAATATTTTTTAAAATTAAAAAAGTCATCATTTGCTGTCAATGGCCAAATATTTGTTGATATACTAAAAGGAACTTTTATTTCATTACAACACATCATACTATCAACAATGTTTTGTAATGATATATTACATCCCCGTAACATACGAAGTTTTTTCTCATCAATTGAATCAACAGAAATATTTATTGAAACAGATTCAGGATTAATACCATTCATAATTTCTTTAATTATTTTTGCACCGCCAATACCAGAAGTAAACATAACTATACTTTTTTTAAGGGATTGAAGATATTTTGCTGCTTCATTACAAAACTGCGGATCAACAGATATATCCGGATTTCCATATAATATGACAGACTTCAAGTTTGGTAATAGGGATACCATTTCAATAACTTGCTCTATTGTCCCTTGATATTTTGGTTTACCTAATGCATCATAAGTTCCTAAAAAACATCCAGGGCAATTACAAGTACAACCCTTTTGTCCGTAAGTACCAGTAACGATCTTTGCCACTGTAATATTATTTAAAACATTGTTTTTTTGCATATTATTACTCCTTAGTTAATATTTATCTTTCACAGTATCTTTATTTACTTAGCGCCCATCCTTTATACGAATATCCCAAAGAATTCCACCGTAGGCATATTCTACCTTCCGCTCTATCTCTCTATGTGAATTAAGCCAATTAAATATTTTTTCTGTTTCTTCTGGTGTTTTATGATGACACCTATTTGCAAATTCTTGTGCTTTTTCCCATGTAGGTACAATTACTTCTGTATGAGACTCTACAAAGTAGTTTGTTTCAGGACGATAACCCATTAACCAAAGAATATTAAAAAGAGAGTAGAAGCCAGTTCCATTATGATGAGATTTATAATGTTCTCCAAAAATATCATAACAAATTGCTTTTATAAGACTATCATTCACACTTACAAAATTTGAACAATAGCACCATGAATGACTCATCTTCATTAGTTTATTAATTGATTCCAAAGAACAAATCGCACCACTTATACAAGAAAATGCTAAATCAAAGGCTCCTGTAAGTCCCATGCTATCAATATCTATATTTTCAAAATCATATTCACAAAATTCTACATTATGTATTCCTTGAATTTTTGCAACATCGCGACCATATTGAATAAAACGATTTGAATAATCTATACCCATTGCGTATTTTGCAGTTTTAGCAAATTCTATTACAAAAAGACCTGGACCGCATCCAATATCAACAACAGAACATTTCGAGTTTATCAAATCGTTTTGTTTTAAATAATTTGATGTTGCACATACTCTATGATGAACCCAAGGCTTACCTTTTTCCTCTGAAACGAATTCAGAAATCCAATTGTCGGCTATATCTGCCCAAAACACTTTTGAATTTGCGGATTTACCAGCCTCTGATAATTGCCAAAGGTTATTGAAATCGTCTATAGTATGTTTTACAATCATATATATTCCTCTCTTTTATTTTATTTAGAACATATGGTATTAATTCGTTTTTATCCTCAGGATATGTTATATCCTCAGGAAATGTATCAAAAAATTGCACATAATCAATTTCACTTTCTGGGATATTACCAATATTATCAATACTTGCAAAAAATACCTGAGCGTTTGATAATGAAAAACTATAATCACAAATAGGAATGATGCTGAAATTTATTGCTCCTGTTTCCTCATATAACTCTCTTTTTGCTGCATCTATTGTTGTCTCACCAAGTTTGATACCCCCTCCGGGTAACTCCCAGGTAATTCTATCTTTATGTTTGCATAATACCCATTTATAATTAAAACGAGCAAATATAACAACGAATTTATAATCCGTCAATTTACCTATGTCATATACTGAACAATGCAAAATTAATCTCCAAATTGACTAGTGTGCTTTTTTCCATTCTAAAACGATTTTACGATTTAGTGCTGCTACCTTACAGAAGTGCTCGTTAATTTTTAGAAAATTACCATCAGGATCCTCATTACCATTGCGAACCATGCACATCGCACAGAAATTTCTATCTATACATTCAAGGCATATTGGGAAATCTTTTTTACGCAAGCTACGCAAATACATGACCTTGGATGAGTTTTCCCAAATCTCACGTAGTGGGGTTTCTTTTAAATTGCCACAAACATAGCTCTGCCAACCAGAGCAAGGATAGACATTACCATTTGCCACCATGCACAGAGTATCAATACACACACCACAAATTTTGTCTTCGGAAATATCCCGAACATTGATAGCATCGATATTTGCACCTAGCAATTCCATCCTATATTCTTGATCGTTGTCAAGAACATCATTTATAAGTTTTTCCGTCTCATCAATAGAAAGTCGGTTTTCCAAATTTTCGACACAACCGTCGTAGCGTGCCATCATTATGAAGTCAGATACCGTGCGACATTTGTTCTCTCGTGCCCACTTCATTACATCAATATAGCAATTTTTGTTTTGTTTCATGGTGGGACAGCTTATTTGCAATGGTATATTGTTTTCAATCAACTTCAGAATTGAGTTTTTCGTTTTTTCAAAAGAGCCAGGAAGTTTCGTAATACCATCGTGTATTTCTGGTTTCATACTGTACAGCGATACCTGAACACTAGAAAGGCGGTTTGCCTTCATTTCTGCAATTATTTCGTCGTTAAGAAGGGTGAAGTTAGAAAGAATGTTGATAGAAAAATCATATTCCTTTGCTTTACTCAAAAAATCGCAAAACATTGGATGTAACATCGGTTCACCACCAGATAGAGTTAAACTGAGTAATCCCATATTTCTACATTGGTCAAGCACGTCATAAAAAAAATCTGGAGCAATATCTTCGAGTTTATATTTGTGTGGAATATAACAATGAATACAACGCTCGTTACAACGACTTGTAAGCTCTATTTGGAATGAAGCTAAATGCGGATTATCCTTGAAATTTTCATTAAGAAATTCTTGGGTAGTTTTGTTCACACGTTTAATTCCAGGGGTAAAATCGGTTCTGACAGTTTTAGGATTCAACGTAGAATACGAAAAGCGTGTATCTTTTCTGTCAAGTTCCTCTTCCGTTTCGCCAGAGACTATGAAGCCATCCTCTTCTAACATGGCATAAAATTCTGCAGCATCTTTTTCTAATGTATTTATATCAACGTCAATAAATGTTCGTGCAATTTTCACAGCAAGCACTTCTATACTCTGACCTTTCCGAGAAAGCACTTCGAGAAAAACAGCTCCTGCTAGATCGACGACACGGTCACTTAAGTCGCTTTTATTCATAATATATCCCACGTCATCGTAGCGGCGAATAAAGGTATCGAATTTTTGCCGATAGAGCATTTTACTCCTTATTTTAAATTCTGTTTTTCAAGAGAACAGAAAAAACTCTTTTTCTCAGAATAAATTACGGTTTCATTTCGCAGTTTTGACACCACCATCTGTTTTCAGCTGGACAACCCGCTGCAAATGATCCTTGCTTGCTGTTTTGTGCAAGTACCTGAGGTTTGCTGTAAGTCATTTTTTTCTCCTTTTCTAGAATATACCCGCTCAACAAGCAGTCTTTTTATTAGTATGCTAAATACTTATTTATATTTGGCATTATTAGTTTAAAAACTAAACTAATTATTTTAACTTCAACTAACAAAAATATCTGATTTAACTTAAGTATTAATAATATATCTATCATTCATTACCATATCGTGTGTTTCTATATATTGATTTTTTGCACGCGAGTAGTCCGAAAAATTTCTTCGAAATATTTCTTCTGCCTCTTTATAAGTGGAATAGTATTCCGTTCTTGTGAACCCATTAGCATTATGAACCATACTACCTTCGGGCATAGATTCTCCCTGTTCCTCTTTAAGTACCATCCAGCCTTCTGCACCACCATTTGCGGTATAGTTATGACACGAATCAAAAACATAATAAACCATTTTAATATCCTCCTAGTAGATATTTATATTTTTTAAAACCTATGGGTAACATTGCCATTAATGTCTCTAATGTCTGCCATAATTTGCTCCTTGAAATAGTTCTTCTATTTTTACTTTTGTAAAATATTTTATGAAAACATCTAATTTAACCTAGTTATCAACAATACATTTATCATTTCCTACCATATCGTGCGTATCTATATAAAAATTACGTCCATTCAAATATGCCATAAAATTCGTTTGAAAAAAATCTTTTGCCTCTTTATAAGTGGAAAAGTATTCCATTCTTATGAACCCATTAGCGTTATGATTCAAACTACTTTTTGGCATAGATTCTCCCTGCACTTCTTTTAAATACATCCATCCTTCTGCGCCGCCACCCGAGCGGTCATTATGACATGAATCAACAACATAATAAACCATTTTAATATCCTCCTATAGATATTTATATATTTTTAAAACCTATGAGTTACAGAATCACCAATGTCTCTAACTTCATTATCATTCAATCTGCTGACGACCCTATCAGAAACATCTCTGATTTCATTACCGTTTATTCTATGGGTAACACTATGGGTTTACCCCCCTCCGGTATACACAAAGATAAGCACAAATTACAATGTAAGGAGAGGAAAAATGGCAAAGAAAATGAAAGAAAGACGACAGTACACACAGGAATTTAAAACAGAAGCGGT